>Ga0070694_100000019_pt1 | contig 72967 bp, 78 predicted proteins | sample KBSK1251metaG_FD_65470 | JGI IMG/M metagenome (GOLD analysis project Ga0070694, IMG submission 65470) | Corn, switchgrass and miscanthus rhizosphere microbial communities from Kellogg Biological Station, Michigan, USA - KBS K1-25-1 metaG | ecosystem: Host-associated > Plants > Roots >...
GATGGAGAAGGAACGCAGGCTGGCCATCGTGGCAATTGTCGTAGTAGTTGGGGCGGCGGTGGCTACGTTCTTTGTGACGCCTTCTCAAACTACTCTCCCAATCCCCCTGCCCGGATCTGGTCCCAATGCGGGCAACAACACAGGCGCAGGCATCAAAGTTCTCGCAGAAAACCTTGAGGTACCCTGGGCCGTTGATGTGGCGCCTGACGGCAGAGTATTTTTCACGGAACGCGTGGGCAAGATCAGGATTATTGGAGCTGACGGAAAGCTGATTGAAGAGCCAGCGGCCTACTTCAATGTAGAGCAGAAGGGAGAGTCTGGGCTACTGGGCCTGGCGCTGCACCCTGACTTTGAGCAGAACCATCTCCTTTACATTTATCACACTTATTCGAACGGGACGGCTGTAATGAACAAGGTCTTGATGCTGACAGAGCGAGACAACAAGATTGTCGAATCAAAGGTCGTAATCGACGGCATACCTGCGTCGGACAGAAATGACGGTGGGAGAATAAAGTTTGGACCCGACGGCAAGCTTTACATTGCCACCGGCGACGCAAAGCAGCCAGACCTTGCCCAAAATGCAAGGTCTCTTGCAGGCAAGATTCTGAGGATAAATCCTGACGGTACTATTCCCGAAGACAACCCGATCGACGGGTCGCCCGTCTACTCGTTCGGCCACAGGAACGTCCAGGGCATGGCATGGAATCCGGCCACAAACGAGATGTATGCTAGCGAGCATGGTCCAGAGGGAAACGACGAATTGAACCTAATCAAGCCCGGGGAAAACTACGGCTGGCCGATAGAGACCTGTGAAGCAGAGCAGTTTGAGAAACCAATTGTATGCTTTGACCCTGCGGTAGCCCCGTCGGGAATCGCTTTTGTAAGGTCGGACAGATTGGGATATCAGAATGATATTCTGGTCGCCACGCTCAAGGCTTCTCACTTGAGGCTGGTCGACTTGGACCAGGGGATAGAGAGCAACGTGCTTACCGGCTATGGCAGAATACGCGACGTGGTAGAAGCGCCGGACGGCTCACTATACATTACCACTAGCAACAGGGACGGCAGGGCGATACCGGCGGCCGGTGATGACAAGATTTTAAGGATCACCGGTCAATAGCTCGGTGTCGGCAATGTCGGACAAGAAATTCTACGAAATGAGCAGACAGGAACGCCTTGACTTCCTGAGAGGAGCTACAGGCATTTCAGATATCGAATCGATGCTTCAACCCCTGCCGTTTGAAGACGCAAACAGGATGGTGGAAAATGCAATCGGCTCGATGTCCATGCCTATGGGGATAGCAACAAATTTTGTCGTAAACGGCAAAGAGCTTCTTGTCCCGATGGCAATCGAGGAGCCATCTGTTATTGCTGCTGCCAGCAAGGCTGCAAAAATAGCTAAAGTAATGGGAGGATTTACCGCTCATGCCGATGAGTCTCTTATGATAGGCCAGGTGCAGATTGTTGGAGTCTCTGGTCCAAAAGTAATGGACAGGGTGCGCAGGCAGAAGAAAAGAATTCTAGAGATTGCAAATGAGATGCGCAGATCCGTGGTGGCCAAGGATCTGCAGGTCAGGCAGCTTCGTGATACGAGTCCGAACAGGTTGGGTCCCATGCTCCTAGTAGAGCTCGTTGTCGACACAAAGGATGCGATGGGCGCCAACGTGATTAACACAATGTGCGAAGCAATAGCGCCGGCCATCGCCGAAATAACAGGCGGAGAAGTAGTGCTCAAGATCCTTTCCAATTACGCTACAAAGAGGCTTGTAAATTGCAAAGCAGTATTTTCCAAAGACGAGGTAGGCGGCCCTAATGTAGTGAGGCGAATCCTGCATGCCTACGCGCTTGCACATTCTGATGTATACCGTGCTGTCACGCATAACAAGGGAGTGATGAACGGAATAGATGCAGTCGCTCTTGCCACTGGCCAAGACTTTAGAGCAATTGAAGCTGGAGCACACGCCTACGCGGCCAGAGATGGAAAGTATAGGTCGCTTACGAAGTGGCACAAAACAAGGCAGGGAGACCTGTTGGGCGAAATTGAAGTTCCCTTGGCAGTAGGAACTGTGGGCGGCATAACCAGCTCGCACCCCGCGGTAAAGCTGGCGCTCCAGATCATGGGCGTCGCAAATGCAAAAGACCTTGCAATGGCGATGGCAGCAGCCGGTCTTGCACAGAACTTTGCTGCTATTCGTGCCCTGTCGGATGAAGGCATCCAGCGAGGACACATGAAGCTGCATGCAAGAAAATTCAAGAAATAGCCAGTTAACGAAAAGCGATCAGATTTTACACGCTAAGCACTATATGCATTATTATCGCAATTAATATTAACAAATGCACTCGGAATCCCTCAAATGTAATATTTGCGGCATGGCTTTAGCCGATTCAGAAGAACTGACTAGCCATAGAGCCGCCGTTCACGTTGACAAAGGGATTCAGTGCCAATCGTGCGCCAAAATCTTTGAAGACAAGCAAGAGTTTGAGAAGCATTCAATCGAAGTTCATGGCAATGTCTCTCAATCGACTTCTAACAATGGCATGAAGCAGAGAAACGAGGAAAGGGTTGACGACACGGAATCGGTGCTGCTGAAAAGAACGATGGAAGGAGAGAAGGCCCGGAAAAGGACACGCGGACCATACAGGAAATCAGCTATTAGATAGTTAGCCACAATAGCGAAGCATGCATCTTGACAGAAGTGATATATAACCTGCGAAATACTTTGCTCATCTGGCATTACAATGGCTACGCTGAAATTTGCAGTCCCAAAGGGTAGCATCGAGGAGGTCACTTTCAAGCTACTGGAGCAGGCGTGGCAGAGCGTCAGCGGCCGGGGCCGAACATACAGGGTGAAACTCGGCGACCCAGAGATCGATACCAAGATCCTCAGGCCACAAGAGATCCCTACGTATGTGCAGGAGGGCTTTTACGATGTAGGAATCACCGGCAGGGACTGGATACTTGAAGCCAAGGCAGATGTCCAAGTGCTGCTCGACCTAGAGATTGGAAGGGTCAAACAGGTAATTGCCGTCCCAACAAGTTTTCCTTACACTAACCTTAATGAAATGATTGCGGATTTTGCCAAGAAGGGTAAGACTATTAGAGTGTCTTCAGAGTACCTGACAACTACATCGGCTTACTTTAAGGCCAGGCCGTCTTACAAGAAACACTACGGCAATGCAGACCCGATGATAATAACGCCGTGGCTTCGCGTCGGCGAGAACAAGAAGGTAGAGATATTCCTGTCATTTGGCGCAACTGAGGCAAAGCCTCCAGAAGACGTTGACGCAATATTTGACATCACCGAAACCGGAACCACGCTTTCGCAGAATAATCTAAAGATAATCGAAAATGTGGCAGAATCCACCGCGGTGCTTGTCGCAAACAAGAAGGCGCTAAAGGACGTTGCAAAACGCGAAAAGATTGCTGACATGGTCGCACTGCTAAAAGGCGTTGTGGAAGGACGAAAGAAACTCCACATCTTTGTAAATGTAAAGAAGGAGAACCTTCCAAAGCTCCTCAAAGAGCTCCCTGCGCTGAAGCGACCTACAATAAGCCCGCTTTCAGAAGAAGGATGGTTTGGCGTAAATACGGTCATTGACAAGAATGAATTCATAAGAATAGTTCCAAAGATGAGAAAACTTGCCCAGGGCCTTGTCGTGCTCGAACCCCGACAGATACTGCCTCTTGACGAAATTAACTTGGATGGATACTCCTGAGCCATGAAGGTAATCAATATCGCGGATCCCGCTGCAGAGGCAGCTGGGTTGCGCAAGTCTGCCGCCATCTCTGACGCGCTGATTCAAAGTGCAAGCGAAATAATGAAAGGGGTTGCAGCTGGAGGAGATCCCGCACTTTTGGCTTACGCCGAGAAATTTGATGGTGCAAAGCCAGAGGCATTGAGGGTTACAAGGCAGGAGGTTGACCAGGCGTACAGGGACATCTCGATTGGACAGGCCAAAACGATAAGGCTCATGAAAGAGCGCCTCGCGAAGAGCGAGCGTGCCCTTTTGAAGCGGCTCAGGGGGCTTGTGCTAACATTTGAAGGTGTGAAGATTGAGCGCCAGATAATTCCCATTTCAAGCGTCGGCTGCTATGTACCCGGCGGCAAGGCAAGATACCCTAGCACACTTGTCATGTGTGCAGTACCTGCAAAGGTAGCTGGCGTAAAGAGAATCGTTGCAATTTCTCCGACAAGAAAAGATGGCACAGTTGATCCATTGACGATAGCAACGGCTGATATCTGTGGTGTCAACGAATTCTATAAGATTGGCGGTGCCCATGGAATAGCCGCACTTGCCTATGGTACCCCGTCGATAAAGCCGGTGAGCAAGATAGTAGGTCCCGGAGGATTGTACGTCACCGCGGCAAAATTGGTTGCCTCTAAAATGGTGTCAACGGACATGGTTGCGGGCCCCACAGAACTGCTAGTTTATGCTGACTCCTCAGCCGATCCCCGCATAGTCGCAGCCGACCTTGTTTCGCAGGCAGAGCATAGCGCAGACACCATCTGCGGCCTTGTGACAAGCTCGCAAAGCCTCGCGAATGAAGTGCAATCTCTGGTGAATTCTATCGTAGAGAAAGTAGAGAGGTCGGATATTGTCAAGTCAAGCTTGGAGCAGAACGGCTTTATCGCCATTTGCCAGCGGGAGTCTGCGTGCATCGAATTTGCAAACGAGTTTGCCCCAGAGCACATCGAAGTCATCACCAAAAATGCCGATGCATCGGCCAAGAAGATCAGGACTGCAGGCCTAGTGCTCGTTGGGCCGATGACGCCTTCCTCTGCAAGCGACTACTGCCTCGGATCGAACCACGTCCTTCCGACGCTCGGATTCGGAAAATCCCGGGCTTCGCTATCTGTACTTGACTTTGTCAAGGTCGTCAACAAGGTCAAGGTAACCAAGGAAGGTCTGATAAAAGTTGCCGGACCCATTAGAGAGATTGCTATAGCGGAGGGTCTTCCAAACCACTATGAAGCTGTCAGGGCAAGGATGAAAGAAAAGTGAAGCAAGTGAGGTTTGCAGATAGCATCAAGAGAATATCAAAGCTAGATCGTTACATCCCTCCGGAAAGGATCGAAGGCGCGATCAAGCTCGATTCCAACGAAAATTTTGCCCTCGATATCCAATTCGTGAGAGACATAGCGCAGGAAGCCGCGGCACAGGTTGACCTGCGAGAATACCCTATTGACCAGTTAGGCCAGCTCTACGCCCGGCTGAGCAAATATGCCGGCATTGACGAAAAATGCGTTGCAGCCGGCAGCGGCTCTGACCAAGTTATCGAGCTCCTGCTGACTTCACTTGGATGCAAGAGAGCGACGGTCTTTACTCCGACATTTTCTTATTTCGTCAATAGGTGCGAGCTACACGGCATCAGAGTTGAAAAAGTGCCTTTAACAAGAAACTTCGATCTATCATCAAAAGCATTTGTAAAAAGTGCACGCAAGTCAGACCTGGCATACATCTGCTCACCCAACAATCCCACGGGAAACCAGTTTGACAGCCAGACTGTACTTGAAGTCTTGGATTCTCTTGAGGACAAGCTAGTACTCGTTGACGAAGCATACGTGGATTTTGCGGATTATTCCCTATCAAACGAAGCGACAAAGCGCGACAACGTCATAGTGCTGCGTACGCTTTCAAAGGCATTTGGGCTTGCTGGCGCGAGAGTGGGCTACATGGCAGCAAATGAAAAGTTTACAAAGATTTTCAGGTCTACGATTCAGTCGCCGTACCCCATAAGCTTGCTATCACTTGCAATAGCTTCAGGTGTCCTCGCCAGATCAGAGCAGGTGAAAAGGACAATCAGCTTGGTCAGAAAGGAGCGCGAAAGAGTAGTTGAAAGGCTTTCAAGAATTAGCAAGATCAAAACATTCAGGTCCGATGCAAATTTTGTCTTTATCGAAACCGGCAACAACTACACTTTAATTTCAAAAGCATTGGCGGACGTAGCTATAGTGGTAAAATTGATAGGCAATGTCTCAGGCCACAAGGGATGCATGAGAGTTACAATCGGGATTCCAGAAGTAAACGACAGGTTCCTTCAGACCGTTGAAGGGGCATTGCTCTAGATGTACGACTGCTCTCTGTTTGACGTCGATGGCGTCCTTGTCGACATCTGCAAGTCGTACAATACGGCAATAAAGAAGACCGCAGAGTTCATGCTATCCCGGCTGTCGGGCAGGCCTTTTCGCGGACTGGTGACGGACAAAATTATACTCAGGTTCCGCCAATCAGGAGGGTTCAACAACGACACCGATACCACCTACGCAATAACACTGGCAATGCTTTCCAACCCACCAAAGAATATAGCGGATGGGCGGAGACTACTTCTTGGTGTCGCAGAAAATGCCGATGAAACTGGTATCGTAAGTGTCGAGAAATTTTTGGCAAATTACGACATAGAGAAATGGAAAAACACGTTGGCATACCCGGCTCCCGTTAAGGAAAGTATGCTAGCGCGCGTCTTTGACGAGTTCTTTTATGGCCCTGAATTGTTCAAGCGGCAGAATCACTTGGAGCCGAAATACTGGAAAGGGAGGCCGCTTATTAAGAACGATGTCTTGGCAGTCACCTCATCTACAATGCGGCAACTTTACAAGACCTTTGGCGGCAAGCTCGCGATGGTTACTGGCAGAAGCCGGCTCGCAGCAGAATATTCCCTTCGGAATTTGATGAAATATTTCGATCTGCAAGCATGTGTGTTCCTCGAAGACGAAAAGCGAGAGTATGCCAAACCAAATCCGTATGCAATCAGGATGGCAATGGAGACGATGAATGCAAGGACCGCTGTCTATGCAGGCGATTCTGCAGAGGACCTCTTGATGGCAAGGCGGGCAGAAAAAGAGACAGGTTCAAATATCGCATTTGTTGGGATCTATGGCTACAGCCCGCGGCCCGCAAATACCCTTGATATCTTTAGAAGTCTAGGCGCAAATGCGACTGCGAGGACTGTCAACCAGTTGCCTGGCCTGATCAGAGGCAGGTTATGACTTGTTGTTGTTCGCCTGGTCGTTTTCGTCACCGTCATAATCCAGTTTCTCGTCTATCTTCTTTTGGAGCTCCTTGTACTGGCCATATTTTTTTGTCCATTTTGATAGCACCAGCCACTGCCGTATCCCAATCCCAATCCACAGCAGGACTATTCCAATCACCACTGCCTGAGATATTCCAAAAGATGCGCCCTGTGGGGAACCGAATCTGTTGCCCGAAAAATCTCTGTTTGGAAAAGAATCGCCTAGCACTCCATAGGTGATGATATGGGTCGCAGGCACAGCTATGATGGTGGCAATAATCAAGATTATCAACAACCTTTTGCTCTTGTTGAGCTGGTAGACTATCTCGTCCATGATCCGAAATATGTTTTCGATAGGTTTGCCAGGCTTGCCTGATTCAGCCACTGTCTAAATTGCCACCTCGCTGATTATAAGAAATGTAGTAACTATGTTACCTGTAGTCATGATGCCTTGTCCCCCTCGCTTCGCGGAAAGAGTATTTCATATGGCTCCAGAATTTCTTGGAATATGGCCCTGCCTTTCTCGGATACCTTGTATTTGATTATCGTTTTGCTTCCCCACGGCTCTTCGAATCGCACGATGAGGTCCTTCTGCACCATGTCGTCGATTATCCCCTTGTGTTTAATGTTATTCAGCCCGCAGTAGCTCATGAGTTTGCTCTGGTTGAGCTCGCCGTATTCTGACAGTTTCAGTATCACATCCTTTCTGATGTATACCCTATCGCGGTACTCGTGAACCAATTCAACCAGATTTCTCGGGTCTTAATTCGCAATCAATTACGTGAGCTAACGGATTATTGTCAAAGCGCGGCATCTCTATCACTAGGAGTATGGTGCTTCCTCGCTAAAAGTGCTTGTTATCAGTGCTAGATTGAGGGTGTGGTAACTTAGTTACGTGACAAGGGTGAACAATGTCTAAAATAGATAAGGTCAAAGAACGCGCCATGACAAACTCAAAACACGTATTGTCAGTGGGGCTGGCCGCGGCGGCGCTCGCCTTGGTCTTGCCCAATTTGGTAGGCGGAATAGCTGTACTGGGCTTGGCTGCTGGAACGGCGCTCAACATAAGCTCGTTAGCGCTGTCAGCAGCGGCATTTGCTGTGTCATGGAAGCAGAGGTCTTTTGTAGTTTCAGGGTTGCTGGCCGTAGCAGGCATCATATACATGATCCCGGGTCTGGTCGCTCTCGCGAGCATAAATTTTGCAGTCATTGTGTTCCCGGGTCCAATCTTGGGAGTCATCTTTGGGCTGGCGGTGTTCGGACTTGGGGCGGCAAAGGGCATAGGGACGGCGAGGGTTGTGACAGCGGCCCCCACTTGATTTTTGGGAGAGGACAGATAACATGAGCGAGCAAGAATCAAACCGCATCAGGCAAATTGTGGGCTGGGGCATAATAGGACTGGTAGCCGTAATTGCAGTATCGATCGCCGTGTCCCTCTACTTTTCTCCCGGGCGGACAGGAGCATTCTTCCCATTTCATTTCGGCTGTCTGGGCGGAATCTTTTTGATATTCATAGTCTTCTGGGTGGCAAAATGGTTCTTCTGGCCTTGGAGGGGATGGAGCAGGTATGAGTACAGAACAGCCGAATCTATACTCAAAGAAAGGTACGCCAAGGGAGAGATCACGAAAGAACAATTCGAGCAGATGATGCGAGACTTGGAACGCAAAACCTGAGGATCACAATTAGCATGGCCTGATCTCTCACCCCATTACTTTTTTAGAAATCACCCTTTTACTTCTTACTGGAGCTTGAACAAGACTTCAAGTAACTTAGTTACGTGTCATGGGTAAACAATGGTTAAAATAATTCCTGCTGAAAGACCTGCATGACAAAGTACATCAACAGAAAAACGGCCTTGATTGCGGTTGCGGGGGTCGGAGCGGTGTCTGCAATATTATTGGCAGTAGCGCTGGTCCCCAATCCAGTGAGCGCCTTTGGGCCAGCACGATGGATGCATGGTGGAGGATACGGCGGATTTGGTCCAGGACACTTTGGCCCAGGTGCCATGTACGAAGGGAATTGGACGGGCTCTGTGCCAGTTGAATCCATCAGAAATGACATGATTCAATCCATCAATTCAAAAGTCAACATCACCGTAAGTGAAGCAGAAGCTGCTGCAAAGGAGTCACTCGGAGCCGGGAGCGAAATCTGCTGCGTGATGCTGACGCCACTTAATGGATACCTTGTCTACGCGGTTCATGGAATCGATGGTTCCAACGAGATAGTTAGGGTCATAGTCGACGCCGGAAATGGAGAGGTGCTGGAAAGTGGACAAGTCGAGATGGGTGGATTTGGACAATGGAAGGGGCACGGATACGATGGAGAGATGTGGAGATAATCTCCACTCTAACTTTCTTTGCAGAGGGCGGATCGGATCAATGCGATTCGTGCTCGGAGAAAGCCGAGATCTTTCAGGCTGAAGGCGACTTTTGCCTCCGCTGCTGGCAGAAGGAGACTCATCCTGATGTCTGAGCCAGAACTGTTGGGCGCCGCCGAAACCTGGAAGATTCTTGGCAGGCGCTGGACTATTGCAATTTTGCAGACCTTGGCATCAGCAGATGTTTTGAGGTTTACCGAACTAAAGAAATCACTAAGAGGTGTCAGCGGCACCATGCTTTCGGAAAGGCTGCTGGAGCTAGAAAACGAGGGCCTGCTCACAAAGAAAGTATATGGTTCTGTGCTGCCTAGGGTAGAGTACAGGCTGACCGCTAGCGCGATAGAGCTTGTACTGGTATTGAGAGAAGTTTGAACCTGGCAAGCCAGGTGGATGCTCAAGACTGGTGTATATGAAATACTGAACCAACCAGCCCGTTAATTTAAATAAAGTACGGGCAGCTCTGTAAATTATTACGTTGGCTGCTGCAAGGAAGGCGAGAATTGAAAGGATCACAAAGGAAACTGCGGTTACGGTACAGGTCAACATTGACGGCAGCGGCAAAACCAGCGTAAAGACCGGCCTTTCTTTCATTGATCACCTGATAACCGCTATCGGCAAGCACGCCATGATCGACATCACGCTTTCAGCCAAGTCAAATGATGGCATAGTCCACCACCTTGCGGAAGACGTTGCGATCGCGCTTGCGCAGGCTATTGACAAGGCCCTTGGCGACAGGGCAAGGGTTCGGAGATTTGGCTATGCTATCTTGCCCATGGACGAAGCTGCGGCCTCTGTTGCAATAGATCTAGTAAAACGCCAGTACCAGATCGTCCAGCTAAAGCTTGGCCGAGACAGCATTGAAGGAGTTCCAAGGGAGGATCTGGAACACTTTTGCCGATCCCTGGCGCAAAACCTCAATTCGTGCACGCACATGGTGGTTCAGTACGGAGACAACGACCACCACAAGGTCGAAGCAGCAATCAAGGCTTTCGCGGTGGCTCTCAGGATGGCAGTAGAATTCGATCCGAAAAGAAAAGGGATTCCAAGTACCAAAGGTGCGATGTAACACGGCACGGATAGCAATTTTTGACTATGGCGCAGGCAATCTATTCAGCCTAAAGTCATCACTTGAAAGGAACGGTGCAGAGAGTGTAGAAATAATCTACGACTTGGGTGAGATGGACAGGTTTGATGGGCTGGTGCTTCCGGGGGTTGGCAACTTTGACCCTGCTATCAGGTCAATTGAGAAAAGTGCCAAGCACCTTGACAAGGCTATTGCCGGTGGAATGCCAGTAATGGGCATCTGCCTTGGGATGGAGATGCTATTCAACCGGAGCGAAGAGGGGAGCCTCAATGGTCTAAGGATCCTAGACGGCGACGTGATAATGCTGCCAAAAGACAAGGTCAAGATACCACATATGGGCTGGAATAACCTTGTGATAAGCGGCAAGAGCAGGCTGCTCAAAGGAGTCCCGGACGGATCGTGGGTTTATTTTGTGCATTCCTACAGAGCGGCTCCTAAAAGCCGCAAACTTGTAGTCGCCACTTCAGATTATGGCGTCAGCGTGCCCGCAGTTATCGAAAAGGACAACCTGATAGGTGTCCAGTTCCACCCAGAGAAATCAGGCGATGTTGGGGCAGTGATGATCAAGAACTTTATCGAAATGTGTAGAAATGGCAGCGACAAGAAATGAGAGTCATACCGGCAATAGACATCATGGGCGGAAGTGTCGTCAGGCTGGTCAAGGGCGACGCAGCTAACAAGGTGGTTTACGGCAACGACCCCGTAGAGACTGCAAAAAAGTGGGCGGCGGCCGGCGCAGACATGCTCCACGTAGTTGACTTGGACGCGGCATTTTCCTCGGGCAGCAATACGGAGGCGATTCACAAGATAGCAGAGACGGTGAGGATCCCGGTGCAGGCCGCAGGTGGCATCAGGTCATCGGACGCTGCTGAAGCCATGCTCTCCAAAGTGTCGAAGGTGGTCATAGGCACAATGGCATACAGTGATCAGGATGCAGTTAGAAAGTTGGCTAAAAAGAACCCAGGGAGGATTATCATTTCGATAGACCAGTCTGGAGGCAATGTCATGGTAAAGGGATGGAAAGAGTCCGCGGGGGTGAAGGTTGTGGACGCAATTTCGCAATTCAAGTCCATTGGAATCGAAGAGTTCCTACTGACTAGTATCGAACGGGATGGCACGCTCGAGGGGCCGGACATCCAGACGTTAGCCGATGCAACAAGATCAGGGTCAAGAATAATCGCAAGCGGAGGAATCTCTAGCGTTGAGGACATAATCAAGGTGCGGTGCGCAGGCTGCGGCTCTGTGATTCTTGGCAAGGCGATGTACGACGGCAAGGTCAGCATCGAGAGGGCTAAGGCGGTGGCATAGTGCTAGCAAAGAGGATTATCCCTTGCCTTGATGTGGACAACGGCAGAGTGGTCAAAGGCGTTCACTTTGCAGAGGTCAAGGACGCCGGAGACCCCGTCGAGCTTGCCGAAAAATACAGCGAACAGGGAGCTGACGAGCTCGTTTTCCTTGACATCACAGCGTCGCAGCAGGGAAGGGACACAATGAAAAGCGTGGTAAGAAAAGTTGCCAGCGTCATAGATATCCCCTTTACTGTAGGCGGAGGCGTCAAGAAGCTTGAGGATGCCCGGGACATTCTACTTAGCGGAGCGGACAAGGTATCGATAAACACGGCGGCTGTCAAGAACCCGGAATTGATAACGCAGCTGATGTCAATCTTTGGCAAGCAGTGCGTCGTAGTTGCCATAGACGCAAAGAGGAACTTTGAGCAAAGAAAGGACAAGACAATATTCAAGGACAAGGCAGGCAAGAAATTCTGGTTCGAGGTGAGGATATACGGCGGCAAGGACGGCACTGGCGTTGATGCTGTGCAATGGGCCAAAGAAGTAGAGTCAAGGGGGGCCGGCGAAATCTTGCTTACCAGCATTGATGCTGACGGAACAGAGAATGGCTATGACATCGAGTTGACCAGGGAGATATGCAGGTCAACTAGGATTCCTGTTATTGCGTCAGGCGGCTGTGGAAGTTCGCGCCACATGCTCGACGTGTTTGAAAAAGCAGACGTTGACGCGGCCCTTGCCGCGTCGATTTTCCACTACGAAAAATCTACCGTGGACAAGGTGAAAAAATACCTGAAAAGAAACGGAGTCAGAATCAGGATATGAGAGGTGCGACCTAATCACAATGGAAATGTTTGGTTCTGGTCCCGGCAAGATTCCCTTTGAAACCCATCTCAATAGGCTAGAAGATTCATCGAAAAAGCTCTTGCTTGACCTGCGCGCCTTTGTCCGCTCTCTTGGAGCCAATGTCCTTGAAAACGTCAGGCCTCACAGGGTCGTCTACTCCAAGACGATGAACTTTAGAATCTTCCTTGATGTCGAGCCATCAGGCGACTCACTAATCCTCTCAATAAGGTCGGGTAGATCTGCTCCTCCTGTTAGCTTGACTGTAAAAAGTAGAGAGGAATTAGATGCAGCAAAGAAGCGGGTAGCCGAAGCTTACCAAAAGATTCAGTAGCTGATCGTAAACTCGGAGAATTTTCCGGTATGACTTTCAAATTTGGTTTCGACATTTTCTACCTGGGCCTTTGGAGGGCCTATCTTGCACCATTCTATGACATTCTTGACGCCGGGCTCGTCGCCCTCAAGGACTGCCTCTACGCGCCCATCCGGCAGGTTGCGCACCCATCCAGTGACTCCATGTGATTTGGCCGTTTCCATGGTTTTCTGGCGGTAGTATACTCCCTGGACTTTACCTGTCACAAAGACATGAGCGCGCACTTTTGCAGTCACTCCAGTGGATTTACCAGTTGATTTAAAAAATGTTCCCGCGTGAAAAAGCGGGAGAGGTTAGGCGATGTCGCCGCCTTCTTCTACGAACAGCTGCTCGTAGCTGGTGCCTTTCCTTACGAGCCTGAACTTGCCGTCGCTGTCTTTCATTACTATTGGCGGCTTTGTCTGGCAGTGGAAGGGCATGTTAAAGACCACAGAATATGCTCCGACGTTGTAGAACGCCACGTACCGTCCGACCTCTGACTCGTTAAGGTCAGAAACCTTTGACAGCGGGAAGACGTCGTACGTGTCGCACAACCTGCCTGCTAGATGAGTGTTCTTTGCCGTGGTGAGTGCTGTGGTGTTGCCCTTGCCGTCGACGACCGGCACAACTTCCTGCGGATACTCTTGCTTGAGAAGAGCCGCATCCAACAGTATATGATAGCCGGCGTCAATTATCACAATCTTGTGCTCGTTGTATTCCTTGGTATTCACTATCCTAGACACCAGTATCGAGGACTCGGCGACCAGAAATCTTCCGCTCTCAATCATCAGGGTAAATATCCCATGCGTTTCTGCCAGCTGGTTGAGCTTGCCTACATGGTTTTCAGCCATCTGGGCCGGGGTTGGCACCGGGTCGTTGTAGAATACTGGCGTTCCCCCTCCAATGTCAAAGGTGTTGACATGGAACGACGGATGCTCTTTCTTCATCTTTGTCATAAATGCATCCATCTTGTCCAGCGCATGTGTGTAGCATGAAAAGTCTGTGATCTGCGATCCTAGGTGGAAGTGGAACCCTTCGAACTTTAGCAGCTCGTTACCCATCAAGTGCTTGACCATCTTTGCCGCGCTGTCAATGGTCCCTCCGTTGAATGGGACACCAAACTTGCCGTTTCTATAAGATGCACGAACTTCGGCTTTGACGCCTACTTCAGGGTTGACCCTGATCATAGTCAGGGGTCTCACGCCGAGCTTTTCTGCAGCCTCTGCAAGGTTAGTCAGGCCCTTGAACGAGCTAACAACAATTCTTCTAACTCCGCTCTGCAGTACTTCGAGGTACTCTTCGTGCTCTTCTGTCACGCTTGTGTAGATGATATTTTCCGGGTCCGCTTTGCACTGCTTGATGAAATGGAGTTCTCCAAGTGAAGTCAGGTCAAAGGTGACTCCGTCCTTCATGAAAGCCTTGATTACCGCCGGCGTAAAGTTTGCCTTGACTGAATAAGCTACCTTCACTGGGCCTTTGAATTTTGAATAGGCCTTGTGCAGCTCTTTTGCTTTTGCATGAAGAGTTTCCTCGTCTACAAGGTAGAGCGGCGTACCGTACTGTGTGACCAGTTTATGCATGTCGACCGGTGAAACAAAGCGGTTTAGTGCAGGTGTTGTTGGTTTTTGAACAAGTTGGACCTGTGAATTTTCCACCAATTTCTTTTGAGTGTTTTTATCATAAAACATATAACTTAAAAACATTGCCCTTTGCAATCTCAACTACTCGCTGCATGTAAAAATTTTTTCACACATCGCGTTGCGGGAAAAATTCTTGTCAGAACAAAATGAAAAAGGAAAAGAGGACTGCCGGTTTACCTGTAGTAAGGTACTGTGAGCTTTTCGCCCGGCTTGCCTTCCCTCTGCGTCTTGATTTTCTTTACCGCTTCTTCGAAGTGGCGCATCATCACGTGCGCTTCCGCAGCGTGTTTTGCCGCTTCTTCAGGAGTCGGGTACTTTGCAAGGTATTCGTGCAGCACAAGGGATACCGCAGTGTTTGCTACTGCGCTAGTGTCTGCTCCGCTGAATCCTTCGGTCAGCTCGGCTACCTTGGCGAAGTCCACGCCAGAGTCCATCGGCTTGCCCTTTGCGTGGATCTCTAGGATTCTCTGCCTCGCAGCCTTGTCTGGCATCGGGACAAAGACGATTTTGTCGAACCTTCCTGGGCGCAACAGCGCTGGGTCTATCATGTCCGCCCTGTTAGTTGCAGCGATTACCACAACGCCAGATAATGCCTGTATACCATCAAGCTCTGTAAGCAATTGCGACACGACGCGCTCTGTGACCATGCTGTCTCCTCCCATGCCCCTAGTCGGAGCAATAGAGTCGATTTCGTCAAAGAACACCACACATGGCGCTGCCTGCCTAGCTCTTCTGAATATTTCCCTGATGCCCCGTTCTGATTCGCCGACCCACTTGCTCAGCAGCTCTGGTCCCCTTACACTGATAAAGTTGGCTTCTGATTCAGTCGCCACCGCTTTGGCTAGCAATGTCTTGCCAGTTCCAGATGGGCCGTGCATCAACAGGCCTTTTGGCATAGTGTGGCCCAGCTTTGTGTAAAGGTCTGGGTAGCGAAGTGGCCATTCAACAGCTTCCTGGAGCTCGCGCTTTACCTCCTCAAGGCCGCCGATTGCAGACCAAGGGATGTCCGGCGATTCCAGATAGACTTCTCTCATGGCAGATGGCATTACTTCCTTGACCGCATTTTCAAAGTCACTCATAGTTACGATGAGCTTGTTCAGCACTTCTGGAGACAGCTTTTCGTCTTCCAAGTTGAGCTCTGGTAGCACTCTGCGGAGGCATTTCATTGCAGCCTCTTTACAGAGATACTCCAGGTCGGCACCTACAAAGCCGTGTGTTACCGCCGCTATCTTGTCCTGATCAACATCCGTGTCAAGTGGCATGTTGCGTGTATGGATCTGGAGTATCTCCAGCCTGCCACGCTTGTCTGGCACTTTGATTTCGATTTCCCTGTCAAACCTTCCGGGTCTTCTTAGCGCCGGGTCGATTGCGTTTGGCCTGTTTGTTGCCGCAATGACGATGACTTTGCCTCTTGCTTCAAGGCCGTCCATCAGCGACAGCAACTGCGACACAACTCTTCTTTCGACTTCGCCGGTCACTTCTTCCCTCTTTGGAGCAATCGAGTCGATTTCGTCGATGAATATTATAGAAGGAGCTTTTTCCTTTGCTTCCTTGAATATTTCTCGCAGTCGGGCTTCTGACTCGCCGTAGAACTTGCTCATGATCTCCGGACCCGATATCGAAATGAAATGGGCATTGCTTTCATTGGCTACTGCCTTTGCTAGCAATGTCTTGCCTGTTCCCGGGGGACCATAGAGCAATACTCCTTTTGGAGCCTCGATTCCCAGCTTTTCGAATATCTCGGGGTGTCTGAGAGGAAGCTCGATCATTTCTCGGACTTTTTGGATCTCTTCCTTTAGGCCACCAATGTCTTCGTATGTGACCTGCGGGACTCCCCTGAGAGTTTCGCCTTTCTCTGCAATATGAAATATCGTCTTTTGAGTGACAAGCACAGCGTCAGCTGCCGGAGTGACTCCGATGACTTGGAATGTCAGCCTGCCTCCAAAGTAAGGGACCATCACATTATCGCCTTTGATAAGCGGCACGCTTTCTAGGGCATCAGCAAGGTATCGCTCGTCTATTGGCGGAATCGCCTCAAGCGGGGCTACGATTACCTTTTCTGCTGGAACTGCTTTGATCTTCTTTACAATGACCGTATCGCCGATTGCAATGCCGGCGTTATTTCTAACAAGGCCGTCAACTCGAATGATGCCCTTGCCTTCGTCTGAAGGATAGAGCGGTAAACATTTTGCAACTGTTCTACGCTTGCCTCTAATTTCTATAACATCCCCGGTGGACGCACCCAGCGAGTCCATCGAGTCGTAGTCGATCCTAGCTACTCCCCTACCAACATCTCTGGTATACGCCTCAAGTACCTTTAGGGACAGAGTATTCTGGCTCACATTTCCACCTTGCCATACCTGCTCTTTATACCTTTATTATCTTTCGCCCAGATTGTATTATGACAATTGCTTGTTAATGGACAGGATTTGTAGAAAAATTCCAAATTCTTGTGCCGCAAACAGTTATAACTTGCCAAGCGATTCTTCATATCGCATTGCCAAAAGATGAAAATAAGCCGATGCTGCCCGGCGAACAGATCGCGTCTATAGAAGAATTCGAGGGAGGCAAGAACACTTATCTTGCGTCTGATGGGACAGTGAGGTCAGCAGCCGTCGGCACAAAGGTTTATGATCTAAAGAGAAGGATTGTCAAGGTTGAACAGAAAAATTCTCCGCTTCTTCCAAAGGTTGGAGATATCGTTGTTGGCAACGTTGACATGCTCTTCTCGAGCATGGTTTCGGTGAAAATATTGTATCTCAATGGCGAGAGATTTCCTTCAGGCTACTCTGCAATCGGCTCGGCCAGAGTCGGGGCTCGTGACAGGGACAGAAGGGGAGACAGGCGCGCCGTATTCAGGAATGGCGACATTGTCAGGGGTCGGATAATCAGCTTGCTCAATTCCACTGTGCACATCACACTTGCCGAGAAAGAGTTTGGCGTACTCTACACGCTCTGCTTCATGTGCGGAGGCGACACCGTGCGCACCAATGAAAACTCGATCAAGTGCATCGAGTGTGGGGCGTTTGAGGATCGAAAACTGACTCATGATTATGGCAAAGAGTCATTCCGACTGATCTATAAAGCAGGCAGATAGGCGCATGCAGCCGGAAGCCTCCGTTGTTGCCTTCCAAGGCGAGCGAGGTGCTTATGGAGAGATGGCTGCACTGCATTTTTTCAGAAAGGCAAGGCTGGTCCCCTTGAAGTCATTTCGTGAAGTCTTTGAGTCGGCAGAGCGCGGCGATTCGGATTCTGCAATAGTGCCGGTTGAAAATTCAATTGAAGGCAGCGTCAACGAAGTCTATGACTTGCTGCTAGAGACAAAGAAACTGGAAGTGGTTGGAGAAATATACCAGAGGGTGAGGCACTGCCTTATTGCAAACCCGGGGGCAAGGAAAAAGATGATAAAATGGGTGCACTCCCATCCGCAGGCTCTGGCACAATGCAGAGATTATTTGCAAAGAAACAAGATGGAATCCGTACCCGCGTACGATACCGCCGGCGCTGCAAAAATGATAAAGGAAAAAGGATCGACTGACTCTGCTGCAATAGCCAGCAAGAGGGCGGCAGAGCTGTACGGAATGCAGGTCCTGGATGAAGGAATCGAAAACAGGAAGAACAATTACACTAGGTTTCTTGTTCTGTCTCTGCGTAAAGTGCACAGGCCAAAGCGCTCGGTTCACTACAAGACGTCCTTGATATTTTCAGTCAAGCACGTCCCAGGCGCGCTCTTTGGAATAGTGGGCGAGTTTGCGATGCGCAAAATTAACCTAACAAGGATAGAATCACGCCCGACAAAGGAGACGCCGTGGGAGTACAACTTTTACGTTGACTTTGAAGGGCACGCCGAAGATAAACAAGTAAAAGAAGCACTGAGGGCCGTAAAGGCAAAGACGCTTTATCTTAAGATACTGGGTTCTTACAGAAAAGCCGAGTTTGACTAGTTCTTTCTAAACCGCAAGCCCAAGCCGATGACTATTACTCCTGTCACAACTAGCATCAGCGCGCCCGTGAGCCCAAGAGGACTTGACTTTGTTTCTGCCCTGCCAGCTATTGAGAGGTCTGTCGTGCCCGTATTGTTGACAAGAATTCTGTACTCGCCAGCCCGTTGCGCTGTCAATTCGTAGTTGAAGGTTGAATTGCCACGCTCAAGGACTAGCTCGCGACCTTCGGGGTCGGTTACGGTAACTTCGTACGAAGAGCCCTGGACAGTAAGGCTTGCCGTGCTCCCGACGTTCATCTCGGGGCTAATGACATCTATTTGTCCCGGCCTGACGACGCCGTCTACAGGGACATCTACTGGGACGCCAGCATAGACGCTCGATGCGATCCCGATCGCAATGAATAACGCGCCTGCAATCGTGGTAGCATAGAATACCTTGCCTGCCAATGCCTAGAGTGCAATGCCTGCATTATAAAAAGGAAAAGTTCCTACAGCCCTAACAATTACTATTCTAGTTAGCTTACCAAGATCCAGATGGGTTTTTCAGGAGAGAATATCCTGGAACCACTACCTTGGCAGCCAGGACAATATACAAAGAATCTGCAAATTCTAGGACTAGTAACTTACATTACGTCAACGTCGTGCGGCTGGCTTTCGATGAAACCGGCAGACGTCATTTTGATAAACTCGGCGTTGCGCTGCATCTCACTTATCGACTTGGCTCCGCAATAGCTCAGCCCCGAACGCAGGCCGCCAGAAAGCTGTCTCACGATTTCAACGACGCTACCTTTGTACGGGACCATCGCCTCGACGCCTTCAGGGACATAATCGTTCAGATCGTCAGCATCGACTACCTGCGGCCCTTCCTCGCGGTATTTTCTTCCGAGCGAGGCATAGAACGACGCCATGCCCCGGTACATCTTGAACTTTTTGCCGTTCTTTACCATAGTCTTGCCCGGGCTCTCGTCCGTGCCCCCAAACAAACTTCCTATCATGACTGACGACGCGCCGGCTGCCAGGGCTTTGGTTATGTCGCCGGAATTTCTTACTCCGCCGTCAGAAACCACCGGCACCCCATGGTCACGTGCAACCTTGACGCTGTCTAGAACCGCGGTAAGTTGCGGAACACCAGATCCTGTTACGACTCTGGTGATGCATATTGAGCCCGACCCCACTCCTACCTTTACGGCATCCACTCCAGCCTTTATCAGGTCGCTCGCACCATCTCCGGTAGCGACGTTGCCAGCGACTAGCTCGCAATTCGGAAATGCCTTTTTGATCATTTGGACGGTGTTGATGGCATTGTCGCTGTGGCCGTGCGCAATGTCAACGACGAGAACGTCAGCGCCTGCCTCAAGCAGAGCCTCTGTCCGCTCTAGGTAGTCGCCTTTTACACCAACCGCGGCGCCGACCAAAAGGCGGCCCTTCCTGTCCTTTGACGCGTAGGGATATTCGTCCATTTTCAAAATATCCTTGCTGGTAATAAGTCCGACAATTCTTTTCTTTTCGTCAATCACCGGCAGCTTTTCAATTCGCTGCTTGTGCAAGATTTCTTTTGCTTGCTCTATTGTGGTGCCTGCCTTTGCAGTAATAACTTCTCGGGTCATCACTTCTGATACTTTGCGCTTGTCGTTTTTTTCAAAAGTAATGTCGCGTCTAGTTATAATGCCGGCGAGCTTACCCCCTTCTTCCACCAATAGGCCGGATACCCCGTATCCTTCCATCGCTTTTCGTGCGTCTAGGACTGTAACGTCAGGCTTGATGGTATACGGCTGTTCTATAATGACCGACTCTGAACGCTTTACCTTCAGGATCTCGTCCACCTGGTTCTCGATGGTAAGAAAACGGTGGATTATCCCAATGCCGCCTTCCCTTGCGATTGCGATGGCCATGCCTGACTCGGTGACAGTGTCCATATTCGCGCTGATAATCGGAATGTTAAGACTGATGTTTCGAGAAAGCTTTGTTTTAAGATCTGTCTGTGATCTGGAAATTATCGGAGATCGTTTAGGAACAAGGAGCACATCGTCAAATGTCAGACCCTCTCTGATGTCCAACTATTCCCTCACTTCTAGTCAAGCTGAAGCGTTATAAACGTAGCGAGTATCTTCCGAAGACTCGTAGGCTCAAGACGGGGAATGAAGGTGAGCTATTTTAGGTACTACTCATGATTCTATGACAACGGATTGCTTAGCTATAAGTTCAGGCTGTATCCAACGATGGAACAGGAACGGCGACTTGTGGAAGTACTAGAAGTTAATCGAATTGTGTACAACTATTTTATTCTCAACAACTTCCGCAGCAGAAACGAGATGAATTACGCACTTACAGAGCTTTAGCGGTGGGTAGTTGACAAGCGTTTGTTATTCTATGCTCTGAGAAGCTCGAGCATTGTCAGCGCCTGTACTGTCTCTTTGACGTTGTGAGTTCTTATCAAGCTGGCGCCGTGCAGAACTGATATCAGTTCGCAGGCAATAGAAGGAACCATGCGATCCTCCGGCGACTGCAGGTTTAGCAGGTGGCCGATGAACGACTTTCTTGATACAGAAATGCAAATCGGCTTTTTGAGAGCTGTGAGTTCACTCAGATGCGATATGACCTGCATGTCGCGAACGTACCAGGGCATGTCAGTCATTTTGGAAAAGAAAAAATTCTTGCCTTCCGGCCTGAAGAACCCAATCGATGGGTCGATGATGATATCGTCAGCATTTATCCCGGCTTTCCTTGCTATAGTCCGGCTCTCCCTAAGCGACTTTGCGGTGCCCAACATCCGACCGGTGATCTCTGACCGGCTGTACGCGCAGATTATTGCTCTAGCCCGTGATTTAGCAATTACGTCAGCCATCATAGGGTCGTATTTGAGCCCCGTTACGTCGTTAATCACATCGGCCCCCGCAGCTAAGGCTGCCCTCGCAGTTTCAGCCCGCGGAGTGTCGGCTGAAATGTGCAAGTCACATGCGCTCTTTGCCGCCTTGATGGCACTCGTTATCCGGCGCACCTCCATGTCTACAGGAATCATTGTCTCAAGGTAAGGAGCAGTAGACATGGCTCCAATGTCGATCATGTGCGCGCCGTCCCGTTCCATCTGCTTTGCAGCCGCAGCGACTTGCTCGTCGCCCGTCCTGACAGAGCCCTTGAAGAAAGATTCTGGGCTTACATTAATGATTCCCATCACTTTCGCAGAGGATTTTGGCCCGATGATGAGTTTGCCTATCCGTGTCAACGACAGTAGGCATGGCACTGGGATTTGCTCATATATCTTGCTGCCAAGCCCGCCGAGGGGAATGAATAGATGCTGCTGATCCTCGCTCAAACCGACTGCAAGTGTTGCGGCAATCCGTGCATGGCTGATCAATGGTAATCCTAATGTGCCACGCCTGCCACAACTAGTGCATGATAGATCAGCAGCCGCAAGCTGCCAACCCCTACCTCTATGTTCCAAAAATGATGTTCTTTACAAAAGGAAAAGGCATGCACAAAGACTACCTAACCAGCTTTGAGTTGGCACTAAGGGAGGCTGAGATCGCAGACCTTAATCTGGTATCCGTATCAAGCATCCTGCCCCCGCAATGCAAAATAGTGAACAGGCAAGAAGGCCGCAAGTACCTGAAATCAGGGCAGGTCACTTTTGCGATTATGGCAAGGGCTGCAACAAACGAGCCAAACAGGCTCATTGCATCCTCAGTCGGGCTTGCAAGAGCAGTAGATGAAACTCAATACGGCTATCTTTCAGAGCACCACTCCTTCGGAGAAACTGCTCAAAAGGCAGGCGATTACGCCGAAGACATGGCGATGGAAATGCTTGCCACCACACTCGGCTTGTCCAACGACCCAAGCCTTGCCTGGAATGAAAAGGAAGAGCAGTGGAGGCTGTCAAACAAGATTTACAGGACCCAGAACTTTACGCAGTCAGCCGAAGGTCAGAAGGACGGCCTCTGGACAACGGTGATAAGCGCGGCCGTTCTTATTCTTTGAGTTCAAAGCTTAACTGCGCAGAGTCACCGTCCGAGCTGTGGACGCTTGCGACATACTTCCCTGCTGGAGCTGAATCATCCTGCCAAGTAATAGTCTTGGATTCGCCCGGATCTAGATCGGTTATGACCTGCGCGGCCAAGACATTGTAGCTCCTGCCCGTATCTACATTTTTGACCTGAAGCCCTAGCGCGGCATCGGGAAACGTCTCTTTCTCATCCCCGTTATTCATTACCGTAATTAGAATAGCATCTCCTCTTTGGTAGTCTGACCTTTCCGTTGTCACAATGAACAACGCGTTGCTTACCTTGTCCTCGATGAAGTCCTTCGTCTCCTCTGAAGCATTCTGCACTGCGGGATTCTCCGCGATAATTTCGGCGCCTCTGAAAAGCCCTGTAAAGAACACACCTACACCAAGGCCTATGGCTACTAGCACGATTACGCCTAGCAGTATCCAAGTTATGAGACCCATCAGCTATTGCAAATCGGCAAGCATCTTAACGCTTTTGAGGTTGTTCTCTAGTGAAAACCAATCAAACAATTGTCGTTCGCTTGGCTCTGTTGGAGCCATTAGATCCGGCGGCAGGGCAAGGATATCTATCTGATGGAATAGCCGGTGGGATGACAAACGAATGACTTGGACTCAGAAAAAATCGGCATGCAACGCTTTAATTCCGTGGATCTCCCTAGTCTTCTATGGGCGCCTTGCTTGCCCAATTTGAAGGAAAGAAGTACCTGAGCATAGAGACCTACAGGAAGAGTGGTGACCCGGTGAGGACTCCGGTCTGGTTTGTTGAAGATAACGGCTTGCTCTATGTGCGGACTGCGGATTCTACTGGAAAATACAAGCGGATACGGAATAATCCCGCCGTCAAGATAGCCCCATGTGATATCAGAGGTAATGTAAAGGGCGACTGGCTCGCCGCCGAGGCAAGCGTAGCTCCGGCATCAGAGGCCGACGAAGCCTATCGTCTTCTTCGAAAAAAATACGGCATGATGTATGCTGTGACGACGGCGTTTATGAGAGGAAAATCGTATGTCGTCCTAAAGATTCGAGCAAATGATCAATAGGTTACCAGTCACGCGAAATTGACAGACCAAATGAATACGATTGTCTACTGCTCGACTAGCAATGAATCGATGTCGTGGGCATTCAACAGCTGTGGGAGGATTCAGGATGCCACGCACAAGAACTAGCCGATATCTAGTTTCTTGCCCAAAAGTAGTCCAGAGAAAGCAAAATCATTTTTCATCAGGGCATCAGAATAACGCGCAAAGAGCGAGCCGTCAAAGCAAGAGCCATGCATAGGATACACCATCTCGGGTTTCAGGCGCTCAAGCCTCTTGACTGTCTGCCTTACTGGCTGCTCGCTTGCGAAAATGCCTATGGCGCGGTAGAGGCCGATCATGCTCTCTGTCAGATCGTCAGAGCTTACAGGCTTGTTATTTCCCGGCTGGATGAAAAGATCTGATGGAAATAGCGATTTCGTGGATTCCTCAAACATCATCATGCTATCCCAGTGGTGAACGTGCGGAGTCATTACGAACCTGAAAGTTCTCTTGCCGGTCTTTAGCGTCTCATTTTCCCAGAACGATATGTGATCTGATGGGATGTTATACCACCCCGTGAGGTTCAGCGAAGAGCTGAGGTCGCTGCATAACAGTTTTGTGTTTGGTGAGCTAAGGAATTCCATTCCTCCCCATTCATCGCTTTCAAAATGGAGAAACGCAACGTATGACAGTCGCTCCAGGGGAATTACTTCCTTGACTCTTTGCTCAACCTGCTCGTACATTCCCACAGGGCCGGTATGAATAAGCGTGGGCTTTTCATCGTTGATAAGAAATTGGTTGAAGGTTATCCCATATGCTTCCGAAAAGCCGGATATCCGGTAGATTCCATCTTTGATTTCAGAAATTTCTGTTTTGATGTCTCTGTTCGAACGAACAGTCCTGCTGACTTCAGGCATAGTGCAGGATAGGGATTGAATTAGATAAGTAATGCTGCTGTGACCTCACAGCTGTTTTGATTTCTTGCGTGCCACGTCCCTTCGAGGGTCATTCTCTGGGTATGGATCCGGTTGTGGCTCTTCTCCGAGCCTGCCTCCGGTTGCGTCATTTAGCGCCTGGTCGCGCTTTCGTGGCTTACGTTCCGTGCTCATGCTATATTTTGCACTTTGCCGCTAATATGGATTCCGGACAAAAAATCAGTGAACTACTACCGATCATGTTCGGTAGACCCTAGTTCCTGCTTCTCCGACCGACATTCGATCTCTACAGGCGTAACTTCCCGGTGTTCCACCGGTAGTAGTCTTAACAGTCCCAATCCTCTCTGAAGGACGTTCATTGCAGCGTTATAGTCCCTGTCAAGCACAGCCCTGCATTCCGGACAAACATGAGTACGTACGGCAAGCGACTTTGGGACTGGATGGCCACACCGCGAGCAGTTGACTGATGTGTACGCCGGCCCTACTTCCACGACACGATTAGCTTTGTATTGACACATCAGCTTGAACGTTGACCAGCTAGAATCAAGTATCTTTCTTGCAAACCTGTGGTTCTTGGTCATGTTCAGTACTCTCAGTCGCTCTAGAAGGATCAGGTCGTAATGCTTGGAATAGTAAGCAGATACCTTGTGCAAGAAGTCTCTCCTCTTGTTATGAATGCGCTCATACAGCCTGGCAAGCATGTGCTTGGCCTTACTGTGGTTGTTGCTTCCAACTTGGCGCCTTGACAGCCGCCTATGAGCTCGCTTGACTGGCCTAAGCATCTTTGTCAGAAACTGGGGATTTTCAACGATATGGTTATTCGAATCATGAGCAAATTTGGTTATACCGACATCTATTCCAACTGGTTTTGAGTATCTGATGTTGGAGTATTGTCTGCGCAATATTTCACATGCTGCAACAGCATACCATTTTCCATTCTGTCTGCAAATTGTCACCTGCTTGACATTGACTGGTTGTCTGTGTATTACAATGGCTATCTCGTCTATCTTGGACAGCGTCAGCACTCCTTCCCCACCGCTATTGTCGATTCTGAAACCTGTCTGGTTGTAGGTGAAGGCATTGTAGTCTTCAGCTTTTCTGTACTTCAACTTGCCATTAGCAGCAACTTTTCTTGCAGCCGCCAACTGTTTGCACACCATCTGCAGCATCTTGCTGTGGTAGTTGTGAAGCCACGGATGCTGCTCCTTCAATTCAGTCAGAACATAGTTCATGTCATATTCTGACATTGGCGAGATTGATAGAAAGTAGTTGTATACCCACCTGCAACCATCAAGCGTCTGTTCAAGTACAAGCTCCTGTTCTGCTGTTGGATAGAGGCGGAACTTGTAGTTGAGGGGCAATGACACGTTACTGATGGTGAAGGTCATTCTTAAGATATGGCTAACCTTGCAGAGGGGGGGTGGAGGAACAACCTTCATCCTCTGGTTTTAACCAGAGGTCTCCTGCTGTTAATATCTATAAACTAGCCTGTTTGTAAGTATGCGTATGGATTTCGCCAAACTCTGCGAGCGCGTATTTGCGCTAAACGATGACATCAGATACGCCGGCGTAATAGACGATTCCGGATTGCTCTTGGCAGGCGGCATGCGCGAAGGCATCAATTCTATAGTAAGCGAAACTGACGAAGAGCTTTTCCTCACCCAGACCGCGCTTCGCAAGTCCATGAGGGAGCGGTTTGATACCGCAATGGGAAGGGCGAGGTTTGCGTATGTGGAGCGCGAGAAAGTCTCTGTCCTTACCTTTTACCTAGACGATAAGATCCTTCTGCTGACGCTTGAACCCAACTTGGATTCACACACCGCAATGGACATTGCTGACGACACGCTAGAAGCTATTGACGGCAAAGGCTAGCGGCATTTAATCAGAATTTTTCCCATGTGCCGGCCTTCCTCCATCTTTTTGTGCGCCTGAGCGACTTCATGCAGAGGCACGATAGAGTCTATGACAGGATGTATCTTTTTCCTTATAACAAACTTGAGGAGTTCTTGGAGCTGGTGCTTTGTTCCAAGCAGCGCGCCTGTCATCACTATCTGCTTTGTGTAAAACATCCTGACTGGCACCGCCGCTTCATTACCCGAAGTCATGCCGCAAACTGCCATCCTACCGCCAGGCTTTAACGCAGAGATGCTCGTCTGCCAGGTCGCTGCCCCGACGTGATCAATGACGATATCGACTCCGCCTTTCGCAAATTTCGCTGCCGTCTCGACAATGTTTTCGCTGTTCCTATCTATGACGAGGTCAGCGCCTAGCCTTTCAGCAAAATTGCGCTTGGCCACGCTTGACACGGTAGTTATCACGGTTGAGCCCAGTGCCTTGGCAAGCTGGATTGTCGCCATGCCGACGCCGCTTGCAGCCCCATAGACCAATACTGTCTTTTTCGGACCGGCATTGTTCGTAGTAAGCATGTTCCATGCAACAAGATAGGAAACGGCAAGTGTCGCGGCGAATTCTGGCTTTATCGAGGATGGCAGCTTGATTGTGTTTCTTGCAGGCACCGCTACCCTCTCCGCGTATCCTCCATCATGATCGCTCATCCCGCCGATTATCGCAAAATCTTTACACAGGTTTTCTCTGCCAGCCCTGCACTGACTGCACTTGCCACAGGAAATCCCCGGATAGACCATCACCAAGCCTCTTGATTTTGTCCTGCCGACTATGTCGCAGCCGCAGATGTGTGGCAGCCTGATCTTTTTTCCGGGTATTCCCTGCCGGGTCCAGATGTCAAGGTGGTTCACTCCACAATATTCTACGTCGAGAATGACTTGGTCGCGACTAGCGACTGGGTCTGAAAAGCCATCCCTGTATTCCAGAACATCAGCAGATCCATGCGAAAAGAACGGGACCGCTCTCATGTCGAAGTCAGATTGTGCATTGCCTTTAGGTCATCCTTGAAGGGCGCAAGCTCTGGCGGAATTGTGATATCTATTGGATCCTTTAGCGAAAGCGGCTTGCCATCTTTTATCGTTTCTTTCTTTTTGTTCCAGACTAGGGAGTTAAATTCCGTTATTTGCTTTGTGTAGCTGGCCATCTCTGCGTCTGGCTTTTCTTCGCGGTACATCTTTTGCAGGTGCACGCTCTTGTCAGAGTAGATCTTTGTCCAGAGTTCGTCGGAGATAAATGGAGTAATTGGTGCAATCAGAAGAAGCATGCCGGAGAGACATCTGTGGAGCGTGTAAAGAGCGGACTTGTGGCCTTGATCATTTTCCGGAGAATATACCCGGCCCTTGACCATTTCGACGTAGTGGGGAGCAAAGACGTTCCAGGTAAAGTCCCTGATGGCGTTTGCTGGTACGAAAAAGTTGTACTCGCCGTACCCGCGCCTGCACTCCTGCTCTAACTTGGCAAGCTCGCCAAGTATCCACTTGTCAGTGGGTTCCAGCTTTTCCGGCATTTCAGCAATGACTTGAAAGGATGAAAGGAACCTGCCTACGTTCCAGAGCTTTGAGAGGAATTTTTGCGAGCCCGCAATCCTCTGCTCGGAACACCTAAAGTCGTAGCCAAGGTTTGCCTCGCTTGCAGACCAGAAGCGGAAGGTGTCAGCTCCGTACTTTTGCATCACCGGAAACGGGTCGATTACGTTGCCCTTGCTCTTGCTCATCTTTTCTCCCTTTTCGTCCACGCCGTACCCCATAATCCATGCATCTGTCCAAGGCATCTTGCCTGTCAGCTGCACGCAGCGGAGCATAGTATAGTGAAGCCATGTCCTGATGATGTCCTTTGCCTGAGGCCGCAATGATGTTGGGTACGCGTAACTAAAAAGCTCGTTTTCTCTGCCATAGCCGGTAACGTATAGAGGGGATATGCTGGAATCCATCCAGGTGTCAAAGGTCCTCTCCTCGCCGGTGAACTTTGTCCCGCCGCATTTCTGGCATCTTTCAAAAGGAGGCTTTTCCTTCCAGGGCCGGTAGTACTTGCCAGGAGACGGGAGATTCGGTTCCTTGCATTTGGTACAGTACCAAATTGGGATTTCGGTCCCATAGAACCGTCGCCTCGAAACGGGCCAGTCGATTGCTACAGAGTCGAGCCAGTTTAGCAGAATTTGCCGGTGCATGTCAGGATGGAACTTTAACTTGTGAGCCAGCTCGCGTAATTGCGGGACAAATTCGAGCTGCTTTACGTAATAGTCCTGCAATGGAATTATTTCTATAGGCGTCTTACTCCGCTCGCATAGGGGTGTCCTGTGCATGATGCTTTCCTGCTTTTCCATTAGCTCGGCACCCCCCAGATCCTCGATTATCTTGTTGCGAGCTTGATTTACGCGAAGACCCTCATATGGCCCCGCAGCTGTAGTAGTTACCCCGTTTTCGTTAAGGGCAACAATTTCCTTCAGCCCGAGCTCGCGGAAGACCTGGACATCGTTCTGGTCGCCATAGCTGCACACCATCACTGCGCCTGACCCGAATTCCGGCTTGGCAGAGTGATGGGGCCTGATTTCCACCTCTCTATTGAACAATGGCAGGACAGCATGCTTGCCCTGAAGCGACTTGTAGCGTTCGTCCTCTGGGTTTACGATTATTGCCTGGCAAGCGAACAAGAGCTCGGGTCGCGTAGATGCGATGATTAGAATATCGCCAGTTTCTTTGACTTCGAATTTCATGTAGACAAGCTTTGTCGGGATTTCATCGTGGATGATTTCTGCGTCTGCAATTGTTGTTCCGCAGTCGGGGCAGTAGTTGTTGGGCCGGTTTGCGAGGTATACTAGCCCGCGCTTCCACAGCTCTATGAATGTGCTCTGAGTCAGGGCGCGGTATTCGTCAGAATCAGTCCTGTAATGCCGTCGAAAATTTCCAGATAGTCCCATGCTCTTCATAATCTGGATCATTTCTGCCTCAAGGTCGTCTAACGCCACCTTGCACAGGTCAAGGAACTTTTGCCTGTCCATCTGGCGCATCCTTACCTTGTGTTTTTTCTCTGTGTAAATTTCGACTGGCAGGCCGTTTCGGTCGATTCCTATCGGAAACAAGACATTGTTACCATTCATGCGGGCCGTCCTGGCGATCATGTCTATTTGTGCGTAGTGAGCCGCCGCTCCGATGTGCCAAGGCCGCCCCGAAGGATAGGGAGGCGGTGTGTCTATGACAAATGCCGGCCTGGCACTGTCCACTGCAAAACGATAAGTGTCATTTTCTTCCCAGCGAGCCAGAATTGATTTTTCGATTTCCGGGTTCCAGGAAGTTGACTGGATTTTAGGTTCCATCTGCTAGGTAATCGTGCTGTTTAGAAAGCCTGCCGGTATTAACGTTAACGCGCAGATTTGTGTGTGTTCCCGGATTACCTCAGAAAGCTACAAAAAAAGAAAGGATGGTGGTCCTCGCTTCTCGCTACACCACTACGTCCACGCCAAGGCCTGATGTGCAACCAGCTGCTCCGCCGTTGATTACAAATCCTACGGCGCCGTCTATTTCTGCTAGCGTGAATGGCAGGTCAGAGGTCTGTACAGTTACCGAAGCAGTATTTCCCTGAATGTTGATCCCTGCAGTTGGTGTTGTGTCAATTGACACTACGCAAAAGTCCGGATTGCCCGTTCCGCCGAGTGGAGACAGTGTAGCCGTGTGAGCATGCCACGAGTCTGGATTCTGGTGCGCATCTCTACCTAGGACCGGATGAATAGTTATGACGAATACCTCGCCAGTGTTGAGATCTGCCCATGCGAACCCTACTACAGCGTTGTCGCCAACGAATTCATCTGGCTGCCTCGAGATTTCGCCGTTTGTTGTCACGGTGAGTTTTGAGATATTGTCATTCTGTGCAGTCGCGGTGAATGATACGACTTCCGCCCAACCAGGGCCTGCGATCGTTGCAAGTACAGATTGCACTCCGACCAAAGAAGCGACCAAGACGCCCGCGAGTATTCCTGTGAATACTAGTTTGGAGTTCATTAGTCTTTACTTTATTGGCGAATTATATAAGAATTCACTGTACAAGATGTCGTTAAGATATGATCATATGCAGCTATTTAGCTTTCTTTATTTTGCTCTGCCGGATCCAAATAGACCCATGACGCTGCTAACCATCATTCCAAGTGTCGTCGACGATCCAAATTCCTGGAATGCCGGAATAAAGTGTACGGTCAGAAGAGCGCCGAGTGCCACTAGCGATCCGTATTCTGCCACCTGCTTCAGTATCTTTCGATCCCTGTTGAATGGTGCCAGCAGCATCCCGAGGATCCACATTCCAAAGAGCCAGATCATGACCTTTCCAGCCACCATTTCAGGAGCCGAGAAGGCGACGCCAAAGTACATTGCTGTGATGATAAAGTCCGCCTTCATCATCCTTGCGAATATCTGCTCAAACGTCTTGAGCCTGACGATGTAATTTCCAAACATCGCGCCCATGATTGCAACTGCAGCAGTGCTTCCTGCAACCCAACCTATGTTGGCGCCGCATTCAAAGAACACCATCGAGGGATTTATGCCGCCGCAGAAGACCTGGCTTGAAGCTATTGCCATCAGAAATGTCTTGACGATGACACTCGCGGTAAGGAGTAATGCCCTGTGCGAGAGTTCCACGGGCTCGTACTTGCTCTCCTTCTCTTTCAAGAAGGGTCTCCGCGTGCCATGCCGCATGATGTCTTGTGCGGAATATTAAGGATTAGGGACGGGCGGTGAGAAACCCGAGACAACCCGCCCAGAAGATATTAATAGCAACCTCTGCGCCCTACCTTTCGTGAAGTTCGTGGACTGGTTCCCGTATTATCAGGGAATCCGCGCCGAATTCGGATACAGCTCTGAAAAGGATCAGGAAGCTGCACGAATGCTCTCAGATATGGCAAAGAAAAAGGCAGTCGATCCAAGAATTCTCGAGAGAAAGATCAAGGGCAAGAATGTGATCGTCATCGGGGCAGGATCAGGACTTGAAGACGAGCGAGCAACCAAATACATCAAGAAGAACAAGGGCTTTGTAACAATAGCCGCGGATGGCGCCGTCCAATTCCTACTTGAAAACAAGATCAAGCCGGACATCGTCGTGACGGACCTTGACGGAGACCCCGCGTCACTTCAGAAGGCAGAAAAGTCTGGAGCGACAATGGTGGTTCATGCGCACGGAGACAACACCGACTTGCTCAAAAAGATGGTTCCGAAATTCAAAAAGATTATTGCAACGACGCAAGTGATGCCGTTGGATAACGTTTACAACTTTGGCGGATTTACAGACGGCGACAGGTGCGTGTTTCTTGCAGACGAATTCGGCGCGAAAAAGATTGTCCTTCTAGGTATGGAGCTTGATTCTCCAGGCAAGTATTCGAAGAAAAGAGTCAAGAACCCAGAGCTCAAGAAGCAAAAGATGCAGGCGGGAAGGAGGCTCCTTGAGATGCTGGCAAAGCAGTCAACGTCGGAGCTCGCCGACTCCTCAAAAAGGCCGGTAAGAGGATTCACTTCTCTTTCCAGATACCCATAGGCATGCGATTTGGCCGCAAGCAGGCATTGGGCATTGCAGGCATGCTCCTTGCGATAGCAGGAGGCATAGCGTGGTTCTATGGCCAGCAAATTCCAGGCCTCATTGCATGGGTTGCAGCATTTGCGGTTGTGCTCAATCTGAACAAGAAGAAGAAAAAAGTTGCCAAAACCTAAAGCTATTATATCTTTTCTACAGTAGCATCTGATGTCAATGTCAGGATATTCCGAGGACGATATCAGGCGCGCCGCGGACATTAGAGAATGGATTGTGAAGCAGATTGCAGACAAACAGGAAGAAGTCGAGAGGCTTCGGACCGCGCTTTCACTAATAGACGGATTGCTAAAGCAGGGTAGTTTCAGGGCCGCAGCCAACCTGGGCTCGTTGGCCGGTGGATCCCCGGCTACTGCGCAGGTTCAGCAGACCAGACCTGCGCCGGCAAGGCAGCAACCCGCGCCCACTTTGAAATCCTTGGACGACAGGGACATCAGGCCGCTCAAGCGAGCCAAGGACGACTTTGTACTTGGAAGCGCCGAGGTACTGCCTGCGTCTGTAATCATTGCGCCTTCTCAAGAAATTTCATTGAATGTGAATACTCCGCCTTTCCGCTCATTCTTTCTGAACAGGATCCTTGATGGAATGAAGGCAAAGGATGCAGAAAGGATCAGCCAAGGCGCGATGAAAGAATCCGACGCACTGTCGTACCGGGTCGATGAAGACAATGGCGTCATCAGGCGGATTGTGATAGAGAACTATCGCGAAAAAGAACGCCTGCAAGAGATCTTTAACACTTCTTCCTGGGTATTTACCAGGATGCTCGAAAAGAACAGCGGCTGATTTGATGGACAAGATAGTGGTTCTGGACTTTGGCTCCCAGTACAGCCACCTAATATGCCGGCGGATCCGCGAGGCAAATGTCTATTGCGAACTGTTGCCATTCAATACCCCTGCGAAGATTGTCAGAGAACTTGATCCAAAGGGGATAATATTTTCGGGGGGACCTGCTAGCGTCTATGCGAAAGACGCGCCAAAGCCGGATAAGGAGCTGCTAAAGATGGGCAAGCCAATACTCGGGATATGCTATGGCCACCAGGTGCTTGTTGACAATTTTGGAGGCAAGGTAAAGAAGGCTGCGGCAAGAGAATACGGCAGGGCGGGGCTTGTGATTGACGACAAGTCCGACCTGTTCAAGAGCCTCGGGACCGGCATTTCCTGCTGGATGAGCCACGGCGACGCCGCAGAGAAACTCCCTGACGGCTTTAAGGTCATTGGTCACACTGAAAACTCGTTCTCTGCCGCTATTGGCAACAAGGACAAAAAGTTGTACGGCATCCAGTTCCACCCTGAAGTGGTGCACACGGAGAAAGGGACAGAAATCCTGAAAAACTTTGCGCAGACGATCAGCGGCGCCAAACCCGAATGGGACATGGAGAGCTTTGTCGAATCTACAATTGCTGACATCCGCAGGCAGGTGGGCAAGGAGAAGGTCCTCGCTGCAGTGAGCGGCGGGATCGATTCAACGACAGTTGCGGCTCTCATGCACAAAGCAATTGGCGATAACCTGAGATGCGTTTTCGTTAACCACGGGCTGCTCCGCCAGGGGGAGGAAGATGAAGTGGTCAAGCTGTTCAAGGAACACCTTGGAATTGATCTCATTTATCGCAATGCAGAGAAGCAGTTCCTGGGCAAGCTGAAAGGCGTTTCAGATCCGGAAAAAAAGCGCAAGATTATAGGCGAAGAATTTGCCAATGTATTTGTTGATACAGTCAAAAAGAACGGGCCGTTCCAGTGGCTTGCTCAAGGTACACTTTATCCTGACGTGATCGAAAGCGGGGTATCAAAGGGACCGGCTGCAGTAATCAAGACTCACCACAACGTGGGCGGGCTCCCCAAATGGCTTGATCTTAAAGTGATTGAGCCATTAAGATATCTCTACAAGGACGAGGTGAGAAAAGTTGCGCGATTGCTGGGAGTACCTGATGCGCTGCTCAAGAGACATCCCTTCCCTGGTCCGGGGCTCGCAGTGAGGATAATTGGAGAGATCACTCCGGAGAAGACCAGGATATGCAAACATGCAAGCAAGATAGTAGAGGATGAGCTCAGGGCTGCGGGCTGGTACGAGAAAGTATGGCAAGCATTTGCGGCTATTGGAGATGATAGGGCGGTGGGGGTGCTCGGGGATGAGCGGGTCTACGGCCACATCGTTTTGATAAGAGTAGTAGAATCTGTTGATGCCATGACTGCTGACTGGTCCAGGTTGCCGCATGAGCTTTTGGAACGGATGAGCAACAGGATCACGAATGAAGTCGAAGGGGCCACGTGGGTGACGTATGCAGTGTCAAGCAAGCCTCCGGCCACGATAGAGCCGCAGTAAAAATGGAATACCCCCTGTTTACGCACAAACTTGCGCCGCTTCTACGATAGAACGTAGGTAGTGATTTGTTGGAGATCGACTAGAAAATGAAACAATATCTATTAAGGACATTCAATTTAATTATCTAGATTGCCTTACAACAATCACAACGTTGCATTGTATGCATTGTGCGCACTTTTTCATGGAAGATGACGATCATGGCTGCAAACATTCTGCTTGCTCTTGCAGATTTAGTGACAGAGAAATACATCAACCAAACGAACTAAATTTCTAGCTCTACTGACTCAAACAGTGACGAATCATGCGCCTGCGCCGGGAATAACGCAATTCATTTATAAAACTCCCGACAATCGGCCAATAAATGACAATTGGTCACGACTGGACGAAAAACAGATTTGGATTTTTTTTGTACGGTGTTCTTGTCATATCATTAATCGTTAATTTTATTCTGGCAATTCCGATATTTTCCGGTAACGTCGCCAGTGTGCCTCCGACCGAACCTATATCAGACCCTGCAGAATTACTTTGCGCTTCCGCTGTGAAGAATGACAAAACAAGTAATAAGACAAATGCGACTGAAGCGGCCCTTGCCGTCATACCAGATATCTACACAAGGAATATGTCATGTCTCTCGTTCTCAAGCCATGTCACTTCGTCCCAAAACTTTGACGCTTGGAAAGCAGTAGTTGTTGACAAGTATCGACTTCTAAGGCAAATACCACCCCTGAACGATCTCGTTCCGTCCCAGCAGCCTAATCGTACCCACACATTTGAAGCAAGCGATCATGAGTATTCGATAGAGAGATATTCTATGAGGGCATTTGACGGTGATACAATAATTTTCTATCAATTGCGGCCTCTAAGCCTTAACGGTCCTTTACCTGCAGTACTGGTTGTGCCAGGAAGCGGAAATCAGGGCGTAGCAGATGTTCTAGGTTTTGAGGGCGAGTTCGAGAATATCTACTACCAAAAATCGATAGCCGTGGAAATAGTTAAGCGCGGTTATGTTGTGTTTGCGATAGAGAACAGGGGCTGGGGAGAGCGATCCATCGAAACTGCAAACCAGTGCGGGACAAATGAAGCGGCCGTCTGCTCCGGCTTGATATATTATGAGCATATGAGGAGCCTAGGATTTGATTTCCTCGGACTACAGACCGCCGACGCCTTACAGGTGCTCAACTATATGCGTTCGGTTGAAGTCGTAGATAGACAAAGGATAGCAATTGTAGGATTGTCGCTCGGTGCGTACATTGCCATGTCGGCTTCGGTTCTTGATCCAGGTATTGCCAGTACGGTCTTGGCGAGCGGAGTAATTAGCGTAGGACACACGTGGTCCAGGGGAACAGATGTATTAGGTTCACTAAAATACTTTGATGGCCCCGATTTAGCCTCAACGCTAGCTCCTAGGCCACTTTACCTTTCCTACGGGTCAAGAGAGTCATTAGGCTTTGGCATTGAGGCCACAACATTGTATTCGGCCGACATAATTTCAGAAGCCTATAGACTTTTCAATGCTGAAGATAAGTTAAAAGTTGTGGTCCATAAGGGGGCTCATACCTATGACGTACCATCAGTATTAGAATTTCTTGATGATACTTTGAAAAACTAGGCTACATGAGACCTTCGTCTTTCGTATGTAATTGTTAACAAACTTTATAAGGTCAGACCTGATCGCCGCAGATAAGTCCGCTGTGCTGGCTATTCGGTTCCCGTATCTCTCTTGGATAATCTGCGATTGAGCGAGAAAAATAATTAGCTCATTTACATGCGGCAACTTACCAATCTCCCGCTGGAATCTTTGCGCATCGAAGGTCTTGATTGTCATTGGTCGGGTGTATTTAGGAGTAATTCCGTGATCGTAAACTGCAACTTCAGTATTGGTGTTCTTGTATGTAGGCGATTCAGTATCGAGTTTTTCTATGAAGCCAAGTAACTCTGGCACGGCTATTTTCATTCTCTCGTAAATATCCTTGTTACGTACCATAGCATCTCTTTTCTGGAGGGTTCAATTAAAAGTTCTATTACTCCTGAGATCGTGAATGACAAATGGAAGTAGCCTGAAGCATCCAGGTTCATCAACCCCCGAGTATCGTAGGATTTCGTCACTCTTTCATGACGTATTCTTTAAGCTCAATGCACTTCATTCTCATGATTGTTATCACTTCCATTCTCTGGTACCCATTGGCTCTTCTAATTCCGCGTCTTGCTCTATGATCGAGTTTTCTGTCCTTAATGCTTGACAAGCGTGGGCAACCGTATAGCTACTTTCATCAGATTGCGGGTCACGAGCCTCTGATTAGACTGAAGCAGTATGATCGCTTCAGAAACGAGGAGAGTGGAATACCTGCAGAATGGACGACAGGGCTATCATCAGTTTTATCTTGAGAATTCGATAAATATTTGAGATCCTATGAGATCTCGAAGAAAATGCAAGCTGATAGCAGGATACAGGCCAACAGTGTTGTAATTCGACCGATGCGGGAAGATGATTTTGACGAAGCCGATAGAATAATGCGGCTCGCGTTTGGAACCTATCTTCGACTACCCGATCCGATGAAATTCATGGGAGATGCTGACTTTATCAGGACCCGTTTCAGATGCGACCCATCTGCAGCATTGACTGCTGAAGTGGACGGCAGAGTGGCGGGGTCCAACTTTGCCCTTAACTGGGGAACCGTAGGGATATTTGGGCCACTCACCGTCGACCCTGATTACTGGAATAAGGGAGTTGCCAATAGCTTGCTTGAAGCAACGATGAAAATATTTGAAAGATGGAGAACCAAGCACATGGGACTGTTCACCTTTTCAGAAAGTGCAAAGCATGTGCACCTGTACCAAAAGTTTGGCTTTTGGCCGAGATACCTTACGGCTGTCATGTCTAAACAAATCGAGCCGGCGGTCGCACAAATCAAAGACTCTGTCCGTATGTTCTCTAGTCTGAATTCTGTCGAGAAAGATAGCGCCATGAAATCCTGCGGCTCTCTGACTAGTGAAATCCATACAGGGCTCGACCTGAGTAAGGAAATTTCATCCGTAGACAAGCAAAGGCTCGGGGATACGATTATGGTAACTGATTCTGGCAAACTAAAGGGATTCGCAATTTGCCACTCAGGACCAAACACCGAGGCTGGAAGCGGAAACTGCTACGTCAAGTTTGCAGCAGTGGCCCCAGGCCCGAATTCCGCTGATGACTTTGACATGCTGTTGCATACATGTGAACAATATTCCCAACAGAAGAATCTGGCGCGGCTGATATGCGGCGTCAATACCGGCCGCCACAGAGCATATGCGAAAATTATAGAGCGAGGATTTCGGACAGATTTGCAAGGAATTGCAATGCAAAAGCCTAATGAGCCAGGTTACAATCTGCCAGAATTCTACATAATTGATGACTGGCGTTAGACTAACTGATCGTAAAGCTTTAGTCCATGCACCTTGATCTAGGTTCACTTGGACAAGCTTCGTAAATTAGCCTTTGAGAAAAGACAGGTCGTTCGAAAAACCGACGCTGGCGAGATTCGTATTGAAGGTCTCAAGATTCACTTTCCATGTGCAAGCCTGATACAAATCAGGAATTCACGGATTTTAGACCATCTGGAGGATAATTCGTACCTGAGCAAACCCGTGGTGGTTCATGACGGACGCGTTTTGTTTGGCGAGCTTGCGATACTCCGGTATCTCGAAAGGGATCAGTGGAAGGGCGTTTGGGTGGATTCTTTTCACAGCCACGGACGAAAGGATGTATTCTGGACAGGATTGCCACCAACTGGTGTAGCGCATCCATTTCCTCCAAAAGCCTCAGAAAAGTTCCAAGCAATCAAAGAGAAGAATGGAGGAGAACTCGCCGGGTTCTTTGATGTCTTTGCCTGGAAGGGTGAAGGAGAGGACTTTATGTTTATAGAATACAAGGCAAAGAATGACACTGCAAACGAGAATGAATTGGGATGGATTAACGCGGCTATCTCTGAAGGAGTAAAGCCTGAACAATTATGCATAGTAGGCTATGACCTGCCCAGCTGATTCGCTTGAAGTGAACCTAGCCTCTTGAATAATTTGTCTCTATTTCCTATTTTTCCCTGTGTGAGCAATCTGGGATCGAGCTAGGTCGCAATGTAACTATCTTATGTAGACAACTACCTGAAAAGTTAAATTGTTTAACCAATTCCGCACCACAGGGTAATGAGAAAATCTTCTAGAACAAAGATTCCGGCATTTCTCATTTCTTCGTTGTTTCTCGCTGCCGCGGGCCTTCCGCTCTTGTCTCCCAATTTTCTTCTGAATTACGCAGAGGCAGCTCCCGACAGTCTTGCTCCTGCTGTAAGCATAATCTCGCCGGCGACAGGCGATACAGTCGCGGTTGGATCCTTGACAGTTACCGGGACTGCGGCTGACAACACAGGTGGGAGCGGATTGAAAAATGTCTGGCTAAGAGTCGACGGTGGGAAATACTATGCAGTAACCCCCAGTGCGCCCGGTGACTGGTCTGGCTGGTCACGTTCAATTACAATTACGAGTCCCGGTACTCATACGCTGACCGCGAAAGCCACAGATAAGGCAGGGAATAGCAAGTGGCACATCGTCACAATTACCGTCATATCCAGCCCGCCTCCTGACACAAGTCCGCCGACGGTATTCGCGTCACCGGTTGGCGGCTCCTTCCAGGGGCCTGTGGATGTGACATTGACCGCCAGCGATGATATTGACGCATCACCGACTGTATACTATACTGTGGATGGCTCGGATCCCACGACTAGCAGTACCACTTACTCTAGCTCACTACAGTTCGTCACCAACACTGTTTTCAAGTTCATTGCGGAAGACGAGACTGGAAACGTTAGCCCGGTCAAGACAGAGACGTACATCATTAACGTTGACTCGACCCCTCCCTCCGTATCGATTACCTACCCGTCGGACGGAAGCACCATAGCCGGAAATTCCGAACAGGCATCGCTTATTGTCTCCGGAACTTCATCCGATGACTCGAGCGGAGTTGTGGAAGTGCGCGTCAGGCTTGATGGAGAAAATTACCAGATCGCGATCCCGTACGCTGCCGGTGATTGGTCTACCTGGTCGTATCAGACTTTTATCACCTCTCCTGGGACCCATACATTGACAGCAGAGGCGGTAGACTTCGCGGGCAACACGGAACAGATAACGATCTCAATTATTGTGGAGCTCGCGACTCCCGTCACCGATGATATACCGGCAGCGCTCCGCACAATCAGCGTAGACTCTATTGAGAGCATGATGAATGCGATCTCTTCAGCACTGCCCGGCGACCACATCGTACTGAAGAACGGTATCTACGATACCAACGAGTGGGTTGCATCCCACTCCGCAAACAACGTGCTCGTACGGTGGATTGATGGCACCGCAACTGACCCCGTTGTAATCACTGCCGAAACAGTGGGCGGCGTAGAAATGACCGGACCCGCGGGATTCACATTCTATGACGTTTCTTATGTTGTCATCAGGGGCTTCGTATTCTCTCACAGCCAGGATAACAGCCCCTACAATGATGACATGGCGATCCAATGTGACAGGTGCAACTACGTCAGATTCACCAGAAACTCATTCGCGCTCACCACTGCCACGAACATTTCTTCTGACTGGCTGGGCATCACATCTGATCTGAGCGAGCACAACCGCATTGATCACAATATCTTCAAAAACAAAGGCACTGAAGGAGTCTTCCTCTTCATATTCGGCGACAATGGGGATATGGCAAAATACAACGTTGTTGATCATAATCACTTTTACAACCAGTACTATTCAGGCGGGAACGGAGGCGAGTGCATGAGGATAGGGAACAGCGAGCGCGGCCTGAAAAATGCCTACACTACAGTAGAGTACAACTTGTTTGAAAAATGTATCGGAGATGTTGAGGCCGTGACGGTAAAGTCATCAAGCAACACTTTTCGCGCAAATACATTCCGCGACAATGTGGGGTCGCTTACCTTCAGGCATGGTAACAACAACGTCGCTGATGGAAACTTTTTCCTTGACGGAAAAGGAGGGATAAGGTCGTATGGTCACGACCACAAGATAATCAACAACTATTTCCAGGGCCTCTCGGGCACTGGTTCGTTGATATCCCTGGTCATTGGGAGCGGAACGGTTGAAGAGGACTTGAACTACTCTAACAGCATGCACAGCAGGTCAAAGAACGTCCTTGTCGCTTTCAACACATTTTACAACAACCAGAATACATACATGAGGATAGGCGAAAATTTCAGGACGCTTCATCCCCAGAACATAACAGTAGCTCATAATTTGCTGGTGGGCAATTCCGGCACGCTCGTGAACTTTGACGAAGGAGAATCCATTGTGTGGACAAAGAACATACTTTATGGATCCGCCTACAAGGGCAACATGCCAGCTGAGGGATACTCGATAATCGATCCCATGCTTGTTCAGGGAACGGATAACTTGTACCGGCTAAGCCCTGCAAGTCCTGCCATTGATCAAGCGAGCGCATCATCGTATTCCGCTGTCACAACTGACATGGATGGACAGGAACGGTCAGGCTCAAAAGATACGGGGGCGGATGAACACAGTAATAGTGCAGTCATCAATAATGTGTTGACCACATCAGATGTCGGCCCAGAGGCGCCCTGAGAAAGAAAAAGATCAGCTTCCTTTCTGAACGCACGGCAAATTCACGATAAAACATATGAATGGTTTTTCTACAGGTCCTTCTTTTCCCAGCCAAACTTTCTTCCTGCCACTTCCATGCAGTCGTTATATGCAGCCTTGGTCTTTAGGAATGAGTACTTGGCTCCGTCGAGGTAGTCTTGATATTTTCTTTCGCTGAATACGTCGCCAAGTATTAGCCTCAATTTCATTGACGCGATGCCCTTGAGCAAAAAGTTAAAGTTGGCTTCGGTGACGAGCGAGCCACCAAAAGTATCAACGTGGCTTGAGAAATTCTCGTCATTTAGGATGCCCTGTATCGCTAGGCACCACAAGAGATTTCTCAATTTTCCGACGTAGCTGTATTTGTTGAATTGGAGATATTGGATTTCCTTGATTATCGCAGGTATCCTGTAGTGAACCTTGTAGAGTAGCACAAGTTTTCTTGGATCAATGCTCAGGTATTTCGCTCTGAAAGTATCATTGTACCACCTCTCCCCCTCAAACACTTCCTTCAATTTTGAAATTCTGTCCACCTCGCCATGAAGTGCCAGGAGAGTCTGAGCCAACTTGCGAATCTGAATAGACCTCTTTGCAGCAATGTTCATTTCCTGCAGGTCATCGTCAGAAAGGTTTCTAAGTGAATTCTCGCGCCGTTCATAGAATATTCGCAGCTCGTCCCTGAATCGTTCCTCAAGGTGCAGCTGGATAAGATCATTTGCCCTCAGGTTCCACGGCATTATCGGGTTCTGCCTGTTGTTGCTTATCGTGACTCTTTTCAGAAATTCTTCGTCCTTTGATCGGACGATACGTGCCATCACGTTGACGTTTCGTAGTAACTTGAGTAGCTTGGCGCGCCTGCCCTTGTTCCTGTCTACGAACTTTTTGATCGTCTTGGCGGTTTGGACACCGTTGAGCAGTCTGGGCTCGGCCATCGAAATCGACTGCGGACCAAATTCCAGAGCCTGCGCCGTCAGTGCAACCCCGTTATGGTAGAAAGTGAAATGTTCTGGAACTTCGTCGCCTGCAAGAATCCTCTTCAAAGAATTTCTGATCTCGCTGCTTGTCATTGTCGTGTCGCTGAGACCGCACCTAATGTTCTTTTCAAAGAATTTCTCTCCCAGTTCGCTGTACATGTTGTAGAGATTCTCAAGCGAGAGGAGAGTTATGATAAGCTCGTTGTACTTGCTTGCGACCGTTAGCGAGCGATCAAATGGGATGGTATAGACCGCGCTCCGCCTCTGCAAAAAGGGGTGACTTGTTGTCTTTTGGTTTGAAATGACCTGGAATATCATGTCGACCTGCCTGCCAAAATAATCATCGATTACAAATTTTCGGGCCTCCAGATTTTCCCGCAGCAGGTCGAGCACTTTGCTCTTCTCCGCCCTGATCGGGTCACCGTTGTATACAAAGTGGATCAGTATCCGGTCGATTACGCTTTGATTCTCCGAAATGCAGCTCATGAGCTTGATCAACAGTGGGCTCTGGCTTTCATGCCATAATGAATGGCCAAATACCCTGTCAATCCCGAGCAAAATCAACTTCTCAAATGACTGCTTGAAGAGTAGGTGGTCCTCTGACCATTTGAATTGAAAAAGATACAGGTTCCTCGTCGTCCTGTCGTAGTAAAAGGCGTCAATGGCACATTCGTTTCCGCCAAAGCACACGTGTGACGCTGCTTCCTCAGCCGAAATGTTAAACTTCTTCATGAGGTAAAGGAGCGCAAAAAAGTCTTCTCTTCGTCCACTATACTTGCCCGATAACCCGGAACATGCATCATCCAGCTCTTCGTGCTTGATGAGCACAGTGGTTGACATGCTCGACAATTGTGGTCTAAAAGATACTTAAGCGGCAGTTCTAGTATTTGTTCACGAAAGTGTGAACTGCTTGCACAACTACTCTCAGGCCCTCCACATTAGTTGAAGGCGAGCCCTAGCTGGCTGACCACAGTCGGAGTTATGATTGTCGTCGATAAGTATATCTTCACAAGCATTTAGATCTCAATCGATGTCCTTGCATCGTAATCCCATGTCAAGCATGCAATGCACGAAATGCGGCAAAAGATTTCCTCTTTCCGTGACACAATGTGACAAATGTGGCGGCAAGCTGATGCGTCATGAGTACAAAGAACCTCAATGAGATTGTGAATATCCATCTGTTCTTCATTGAATCGTGGACGAGCAAAGAAAGCCTTTTCTGACTACCAATCTTCCCTCTCGTAGTCTCTAACCAAGTTGGCATCCAAAATTTTAAGTGCGCTTATCAATTGGGCTTTGGGATTTATCGGTTCCAGCCTTTGACTGCTAGCGATCATCTGCAACACTCGTGTTTGTTCTCGCACTTGCAAAAATCAGGTTCCTTGAGGCAGGAAGTGCAAACATGCATGCCGCAGCCTACGCATCTCCCGTCTGATAAATTGGCGGCCCAGTGCTTGCAGTCAGCCACAGTGTAGATAGCACCGCCGACGATTAGAACTTTTGCTGCCTCAAATCACTTTACAAGGTAGGCATGGAAGCCTATTGCTTCTTCCTTTATGCGATGTTTTTTGAATGCAGTTCTAGACACTAGATCGAGAAATTCCTCTTTGGTATACGCGCCTTTTCTAAGGAAATACTTGAAGATCAATTTCATAATGACTTTTTCAATGCCCTTTACCCCCATTTTCGTTGTATAGTCACCAATCTGCTCGTCAGAGGCATTTCGATTCATATCAACTATCAGAGCTATACTGCCGGGCTTTAGTACGCGATACATTTCGCCTAGTGCAACGAGAGGTTCTTTGAAATTCTTAAAGGCAGCCGTGCAGATTACAAAGTCAAAGGTATTATCGGGGAATGGGATTCTGGACGCGTTGCCCTGTCGAAATTCCACTTCCACACCTGCTTGCGCCGCGTTTCTTTGCGCTAATTCTACAAAGTCTTTACTGACATCGAGGCCGACGATTTCAAATCTGCCCATCTTTGCAAGCTCGATAGCAAGGTAGCCTGGACCGGGGGCGACTTCAAGGACAGACGAACCGTCTTGAACATGCGCGGCCACTTCCTTAGCATAGGCTTTCATTTCAGGCAATCTATGCTTCCGGGTGCTTTTGTCGTACCAGCGTGTTGCCATTCCTTCAATACCAATGTCCTTTGAGTTCCTTTGTCGTTTCATCAGGTTAACATTCACTTGGTTGGTCATTATCTTAGTTACTAAGATAGTGATACACTAATATATTTAACTGTTTTTCTTTAGCTCGTTACGTATGAGACGCGAAGAGGTAATAGATGCGATTGGCGAGAAGTTTAGGGAAATGTCAACTGAAACGATAATGTTCCATCAGGCAGTAGCAGATGTGCTCGGCCTGCATATTACCGACCATAAATGCCTGGATTTCATCCACCGTTTTGGGCCCATGCCTGCTGGCAGGCTCGCTGAACTTACTGGCTTGACTACGGGCGCGGTGACAGGAATTATTGACCGCTTGGAGCGTGCCGGCTATGTTAGAAGGGCAAATGATCCAAAGGACCGGCGCAGGACGATCGTAGAGCCTACCAGAAACAAGAAATTGGAAATGAAACTCGAAGCGATCTTTATCCCCCTTCGGGATGCAATGCACAGGGTTCTGTCTACTTATTCTGACGTAGAATTGGCTTTCCTGTTGGATGCAACGACGAGATTTCTGAACCAGACGCACGACGAGTCAAAAAAGTTGCGGAGCCTGCATAAGACCGCAAAGAGGTAGGGCTGGCAGGAGTCAACTTTACAACGGGCCTGGGACAGTCGGCAGCAATAGCCCAACGATGGTAGCTGCGATCCAGATTATGACTGCGACTGCAATAGCTTTCAACGTTCCCATGTCGTACAGCGACTTGAGAGCTATGAGCCAGACTATTCCACCCACTATTGCGGCAAACCAGCCGTTCCCAAACAGAAAGTAGACTATAGAATATGCAATAGTCCCGACAATCGCAGTTACAAAAGCCCTGCCTAGTCCTTCCTTTTCGCCGAACAGCTTTGTTACGACATAGATAATGATCGTCGAAATGATTAGCCCGACAATGAAAATAATTGCCGATAGTATCTCGTTAGCCATACTGCTATTCCCTTCGAGGCCTATTTAAGACCAAAGCAATCTCGATAGCTAGCGTTTCTACAGAAGAACAGGCAGAATTATCGTTAGAGAATAGTTCAGAAGATCGTCATTTGTATTGACAGTAGTGTTAGTTCGATACTTGGTCCGCGTGTTGTTCAGCGACTACCGCTTCAGCGTTCGTTGAGATCGGCACACTAAACGAAAATGTAGCTCCCTTGCCACCATTCTTGTCGTTGTTTTCTGCCCAGATCTTGCCGCCGTGGGCCTCGATGACACTCTTGCATATGAACAGACCAAGGCCGGTTCCTTGCTCCGACTTTGTTGCAAATTTAGTGAATAGCCGGGGTAAGATCTCGGGGGCAATGCCTGTGCCTGTGTCCCTGACGCTAACTGTTGCGTAGGTACCGTCTGAACTTTTTTCCGAGCTGATTGTTATTGTGCCCTCCGCCCTGATGAATTTGATTGCGTTGCTAATGAGATTTGAGAGCACTCCATACAACCGTGTCGTGTCGGCATCTATCCAGATAGGCTCCATGGATGATTCAAACACCAAGAGGATCTTCTTGTTGTCGGGAATATAGCTCCTGGCATCAGTTAGCGCGTTCTTTATCTTTTCATTGAGGCTAATCCGGTCTTTGCGCAGCGTCAGAGAGTCACTTTCTATCCTCGACACTTCCAGTATGTCCGACGACAGGCGTTCCAGCCTCTTTGCATTACGTGACATCATCTCTATCTCCGGCTTTACTATCTCTATTCTATCTACCCCGTCCTTCAGCTGTTCCTCCAACAGTTCTGTAATTACCAGCAGTGGTTGCACGGGCGTTCGCAGCTCATGTGCCGCCAAATTGACAAACTCTTTTTGCATTTTGCTGTGCGCCTCGAGCTGCCTGTTCTTTTCCTCTAGCTCAGAAGTTCTTCTAGAGACTTTTCTGTCCAGCTCGGCGTTGCGCCTGAGCAGGAAGAAAATAAGGATAGAGACGGCAGAAGCGGCAATCGTTAGCAGTACAAATGTCTGGACCTTCTGAATGAATAGCGTGTTTTCTATCTCGGAGTATATCAGTGCCGTCGGCACTGACAGAACTACTGACATCACCTGCCCTTCGCGAAACATCACTGGTTGAGCTGTGCCAAGCCGATCCCCACTCTCTGCAAGTGTAAACAGTGCTTGCGCAGGTTTTCCAAACTTGATTACGTCCTCATACATGCGATAAATCTGTTGATCGCCGCCGGTATGTTGCTGCACTTCTTGACTAAAGAAGTTCTTGCCTACAAACTGCTGCTGGTCTGCCGTAAGGTAATTCCCGTGTCTGTCAAGAGCAATGATGGTTTGCTCATTTAAGTTGAGCAGGTTTCCATACCGGCCAAAGAAATCTGCAGCAGGAATTTCAACCATTATCGTGCCAACGTAGCTGCCTGAGGCCTGGGAAATTATTGGAACGCCTACAGCAAGGCCGTGTTTTCCATCGGCGCCAACTTCAACGTCGCTCACGTACGACTCGAGGGTATTTCTCACTGTTACGACAACGGGCAGCTCTGACCTGTCTACACCAATGAATTTGCGGGACTCGCCCGTATAGCCATTTACCACCACATTGTCTCTGTCAAGGATATCGATAGCGTCAATCGCGGATATCTCGGAGATATCATCTGCGGTCTCTTTCAAAAGTGCAGTAGCAAATATGCTGCCTTGCTGCTGCTCGTCCTGAAGAAGATTATTTCTTGCCAAGAGTTCAAGGCGGAGAACTATGCCGTCAAGGTCTGAAGCAATATGATCACTGAGTTCCTTTGTGGTTTTTGTCTGGATGCTCTCCTGCTGCTCGTATAGAGTATTTCTGATACTTGTTTCGGCGATCCCTCCAAGGAAGAAATACAAACCAAAGGTGACCCCAAAAATTAGTATTGAGAGCATAAGCGCCGAAAGGAATACCCTGCTCAAACCTTTGAAAAGAATCACCAGTGAATAGGGTAAGTGAGAACGAATAATTAAGTAAACCAGAAAGAAAGTTCTAGATGTTTTTGACTTCTGGGAGAACCCGCTCTCTTGTCTCCCGCCACAAAAAATTAGTGTGACTTAATATGCGCCCTAGCTGCCTGCGAGTGCGATATCTCGAGCCAGCGGATCTGCTTTTCTCTTTTGGTCTCTTGGGAACTTGAGACAGGAAGGTTTACGCTAGCTAAAATATTCTGAAGACCAAATCTAACTAAATTAGCTTGGAGAATTAAATGCGTAGGTCTCCAGATTTCGAAGAAAGACTGTATGCAGATGGGTAATGGTGTCCTCTAATGGCAAATGGAAGCGTGGTTGAAGTTGTCGGGCTAGCATTTAGCATGATAGCAATCAGGCTCATGATGGTGCTTGAGAATACCCAGGTAACGATTGTCGGAGCTATTGGCCAAGCCCGCGCTAATAGGCCGAAAAGAGTAGTCGCACTGGCAATCGGTGCCAAGAAAATCTTTGTACTAAAAGTCGGAATTGTATTCTTTGGAAGGATAAGTGCGTTGATCTTTCAGGTCCAGGAGATGTACGCAGAAAAGACAGTGCAAGCTGCGGCGTCTTCCATGATGAACACGATCGTGGTTTCTAACAAAATGATAGGGCGAGCGGCATCGAGATACACCAGGCATGCGGCCAGGACAGTGAAGAAGGGCGTCACTCACCCGTACTATAGGCATCGCCATTCGCGCAGCCACCCGCATCACAAGTCGCCAGTTCGGCCGTAGCTCTGGATAGCAGTTGTTGCCGAAACGAGGCGAAAATAGAATCTCGCTTGAAGGTCTAATAATCGCACCATGTCAGAATATTAACGGCCACGCCGAAACATTAGATGTAACTAATGGACTTTGATCTTGGATTTATCGCGTCGTCCGTAGGATTTGGCGGAGTAGCGGGCTTTCTCATTGGGTATGCGATCAAAAAGGTTGTCAAGATTACGATGATCCTAATCGGCCTGTTCATTGCGGCCATGGCTTATCTCGGCTATCAAGGGATACTCACTGTTAACTGGGACCGGCTGGCATCCCAGGCCTCCAATGCAACGTCAGGGATCGGAAACGCGACGGGCCAGGCCGCCGGCGCAAGCGACCAGCTGACAAACGCCCTTGTCAACTTTGGAATACCTTTCACAGGGACGTTTGCAGCGGCATTTGTTTTTGGTTTCATGAAAGGCTAGACAAGTAGCTTGCAACATTATTGAAGCCAGCCATCTAAAATGCTGCACGCGGATCTTGTAAATCCAGCTAACGGTATTCGTCGCCGCAATCGCCAATTTTCTCAAACAAGTCAGTTGACTTTGTGCAAACGTCCTCAATGCTAGACAAGTCTTCTCCGTCCAGTTTGAGCTCAAAGACTCTGGCATTGTCCTCGGCGTGGTTTGTGATCCCTAGCCTTGCGCCGATTATGACGCCGGCGACTGCAGGCTTGTCAAGGACATATCTAGTCGCAACATTGGCAATGCTCACGCCATGCTTTTTCGATATCCGGTCAAGGACTGACAGGAGCATTTGGAAAAGGTCCCACCCTCCCCATTCGTCAATCATGCGCTTGTACTTGCGAAGGCTCAGGGTGTCAAGAGATGACACCGACGGCTCCTGCCGTCCCAGGTATCGCTCTGAAATCAGGCCGCCGCACACGGAACCATATGTCAGCAGGCTCGATTTGTTGTCTGTGCAAAAGCGCGCCATCTTGACTTCCGGCCTCCTGTCAATTAGGGAATATTGCACCTGGTTTGACACTATCTTTATGCCGGCATCTTTCATTACCTGCATGCGCTCCGTGTCAAAGTTGGTAAGGCCGACGTGCCGGATTTTGCCTTCGTCACGAAGATCGGACAGGTGCTTGAGCGCGTCAATGTAGTAGGGGTTGTTGTAGTCCCACCAGTGGAACTGCACAAGATCGATAAGAGCGGTCCGCATCCGGCGCATAGAGCGTTCAATTGCTGCCTGCGTAATGCCTCTCGTTATCCTCTGCGGGTCTGGAACCCATTTTGTCAGGGCCTGAACTTTTTCCGATTCGCTTGGCGGCAACCTCGACTTGAATTCTCCAACAAACTCTTCCGCAGGCCCGTAAATGTCAGCAAGGTCCCAGGTCGTGAATCCGGCCTTGTGATACTTTTCCATCTCCTCAACGGCCATCCCCGGGTCAATTCTCCCGTGGCCGCCAGCGACCTGCCACATGCCGGATAACACCCTGCATATGTTCAGGCCGGGCGCAAGTTCAACGCGCTCCATCATAAACCTGCATGCCTTGACTGCAAATATTAAACAATCATCCTACCGGAAGCCGTTGGCGTAAACCTCGGAAACCGTCAGGACTTCCACGCCCCTGCTGGCAATGTCATCGATGATTTGCTCAAAATTAGACTGCAGGTATTCCGAATCTTCGTCTGCATCAGAGTCGACGACCTTGTGGAATACCAGGATAAGCCAGTCACCTCCGGTCATTGCGTCTTGGACACGCTGCGATACTTCCGATGGCGAAGTTGTGTTGACGACCACCATTGCTCGAAGCCTGTACGGGTCCGACGGTGGGAGTGTTTCGCTAGGCCCCGCTGCGGTTCTAGCAGTGCTGAAATATTTCTGGACCAGAGACCTCAGCTCTTCATCGTCAAACTCTCCGTAAGGATATGCAAAGTGGTCTGAGCCCTTGTAGAGGCCGTTACCCTCCAAGAACTGCTTTGAAAGCTCTAGATCGGTTTCGATTTCAGGCCTCGCGCGCTCTGTGAGGTTAGAGTGGGTGTACGAGTGCGACGCAATGTCCCAGCCATTCAGGTCCTGCAGGTTTTTCAACTGCTCCGTCGAAAGCCTGCCAGCGCCTCCAACAAGTGATCCCACCACGTACGAGGTAGCAGGAAAATGATATTTGTCAAGCACCGGGCGGGCATGCGTGTAGTCTGATTCGTATCCGTCGTCAAATGCAATACTGACGATTCCCCGGTCATTCCTCTGGACCAAAGCGATTCCGTTGACCCACACGGTTGCCGGCTCGCCTGTGCCCCTGTCTGTAACTCTGACCTGGACACTGTCAACTCTTGAAGTATCCGGGTTGCCCGTGGCCATTGTCTGCGCAAGGCTCAGGGTTATCACATTCCACTTGTTGTCTTGCAGAAAGGTTGCGCTTGCGTCGTCGCCGGCGATCCAGTAGTCCGTCCATGTCCTAAAGTCGTCACCCGTAACGCTTATCCTGAGTTCTCTTATGTTATCAACTCTGTCTACCTTGATCCACGCCTTCACCATCCTGTCTGTAAAATTCAGCGCAGGCGTAATCGCTTTGCGCGTAAAGACGGAGGAGCCGTCGCCTTCTGTGGTTATCCTGAGCGACTGCTCGCCAAGCGCAAAGGTCGAAGGGTCGTCGAGCTGGCTCCCGGCACTGCTCTGAATGACAAAGCCGTGACCTGGCTGAAAATTCGTAACTACGATGTTGCTCTTCGAGCTGAGGGCAGTAGAGGAGCTTTGGTATTGAAGCAAGAATGCGCTAATAACGAGTGCTGCCACTCCAAATACCGCGGCAGAATAAAGAATAGCTTTTCTCATTGTCCTCTGCGCATGAGGTGCGCTCTTTCCACCTGGTGGGACTCACTAGGAAGGACTATTAAAGCGAGCGCCCGCGGCTTTGTTTTACGCAGCTACCAAGAATCTGGTCAGGAAATCCTCTAGCTCGTACTCGCGGATCTTTTGGTGGGCTTCGTCGCCTGCTGCATGCGCGTCCTTGTCTGTCTCGTTCTTGAATACCGCATGGCAGTTCACGCATTGGTAGATTTTCATTTTGTGATATCCCTTGCTTTGCCCATGCGGACTTAACCTGAAGTATGTAGCGAAAGCTTACGACACTAGGATGCTTTTATCAAGAGATAATCTATCAATCCGGCCTTAGAAGCTTGCCTCATTTTCAGAAGGGATCGGTGCAGGATGCTCTCAAGAAAGGCAGGGTAGTACTCAAGGATCCTCTTCCGGATAGATGGCCTGTTCTCGACGTAATAGCGCGTCAGCGGCTCATAGACCTCGTGTCCGATTCTTTGAAGGCTAGTTATCTGAAAGCCGTTTGACGAGAGTGCGGAATTGACTTGCTCTGCAGAATAGTGCTCTGATGACCACGTGAATGAGAGGATGCCAAGTTTGAGGAGCTTGGATATTCCGTGGAGAGGGTGAGAAGTCACGGGGATCGCAAGGACGAGAATTCCGCCCGGCGCAAGAACCCGCCTGCATTCTTTAATGAATTCAGCGAGCGGACGGAAATGCTGCGCTGATTCAAGAGCAACTATTCTATCCGCAGACCCGGCTGGAAATGGCAATATCACAGACGTAGCGTTTACGGATGATTGAATCGATTTGTTGTCGACATCTGATGCCATTGATTCTATCAACTGTTGTCGGTTGATGTTTACGCAAACAACCTCCAGAGGATCGTATTTTGACATCCAATACTTTGCTGGCGCGCCCAGCCCGCTGCCTAGATCGATCAGCTTCTTGGCCGACTGGAGCTCTGCCAGGTCTCCGACCAGACTGCATAGCTCTTGCTGGGCCGAAACCGGGTCGCCCACGCTGTTCCAGTAGCCAAAGTTGAGCATTTTGCCCCCGGTGGCGAGCTGCATCACAGGTGAGAGAGTATTGTAAACATCGATTACGTCAGACGGGCTTCGCCGGAATGTCCACAATAAGAGCTTTAGTGGGTTTACGCGGATCAAAGGCAGCTAGAATCTGTTGAATGGCTTTGGATATAAACCAAAGATAGGTCCTCAAAAGTTGTCAAGGATGCACCTCCCCCGGGATCAGAATCTTTTTCTTTTCTTCGAAATATTCTTGCGCTCTATTGCCAGCAGCCCTTTTCTGAGAAGCGAGACCAGGAGCATTACGTCTTTGGCTGTTGGAAGGCTCCTGGCAACGATTTTCTTTACTGCCGCTTCAAGCAACGGCTTCTTGTGGCCGTCAAAGTTGCCGGCATCTGCCAACTTTTCCACATACTGGAGTAGCAAGGCGACATCCTCTTTGGACGCAGAGTCAATTCTTTTCTTGCTGCGCTTGGTTTGCTCGGAGGACTTTCGCCTCGTTATTTCGTAGAGCAGGACCGCGAGGGCATGCGCCACATTCATGGTCTTGTATTTTGTCTTGGTCTCTATGCTGCACACGAGGTCGCATGCAGCCAGCTCTTTGTTGTTCATTCCTGAAGCCTCTCTTCCAAGTACTATGCAAAACCGCTTTTGCCGGCCTTTATGCAATATTGCCGCAAGCTCGTCAGCGCCGACGGATTCCCTTAGGACGTTGAGCCTACTTGTTGCCTCAATCGCAGTGGTTCCAATTATGTAGTCAAATTTTTTCTCTAGCACAGCAAGCGTCACTGTCCTAGACTGGGCAAGGACGTCGCTTCCATGCATTGCATATCTTTTTGCTTCCTCTGAATCAAAGCGCGGGTTGATAAAATATAGGTTCTTGAGACCAAAGTTTTTCATTAGCCTGGCAACGTGGCCCACATTGACGTGGTACTGTGGCTCCACCATCGCGACGGCAATTGAATGCATGGAAATTGCAAAAGGCCTGCGGAATTTATGCTATTCCTGCCCATATAATGTTCGGATCGCGGAAACAACAGCGGCCTCTGAAACGCCGAAATAGTCAAACATTTCCTTGTGACGCAGCGGATGAGTCTGGATATTGGACTTTGCCTGCAGATAGGCTTCCGACGTTTCTTCAACGAGCCATTTTGCATTGCTGCTCCATTCGCCAAGTTCCTGCTGCTTTTCGTTCAGGATGTTAACGAGCTTTGAGAACGCAGCAAGGATGGCGACGCGGTATTTTTGTAGCTCTAGCTTTGACGGGTTAGAATCGGCAAGAGATGGCACAAGCGAGCAAATAAGGAACTGATATTCGTCGAGGTTCTTTGCCGCGCTTGCAGCATCGCCAATTTCTGGTACGGACTTTCTCGCAGACTGCACATCCACGGAAACCGACCCAAAAAGGCCCATTGCAGAGTTTACAGTAAGATATGCTGAAGTTACGCCGTCTGACGAAAGTATCCTGCGGCATGACGACGCAGAAAGTTCTCTAATTATTGCGCCAAGGATTGATGAGGGCAACCGTATCTGTCAGATATGGCCGTTGTAAAAAGTCTACATTTTGAAAAATCCTGAAATATCGGGTTGCCTTGACAATATTTTGTGAAATCCGCAAAGCAGAAATGGCGAATTGAAGCGTATTATCTTGATAGCTGCAATTGCGACTGGGGCTGCCCCTGCCAGTTCAATGCCAGGCCGACTCATGGCCTTTGCGAGGGGATTGGTGGTATTCATGTGATAAGGGGCAACTATGGCAAGGTCAAGCTCGACCGTCTAAACATGGCATATATCGGCTCGTGGCCAGGGCCGATCCACGAAGGCCATGGCAAGGCATCGTTTTACATTGACTATCGCGCAAATGACGACCAGTTCGACGCCATGTCAAAGATAATTACCGGAGACGCCGGCGGGGGTCCATTTGCTGTCTATAGGAGCGTAATGGATTCATTTCAGGAGCCGAGGAAGGCAAAGATTACCTTTGAATCAAAGGGGCTGAACAGCAGGATCAAGGTCGGCGATTTTGCAGAATCTTGGCTTGAGCCGATCAGAAACCCCGTAACAGGCGAGGTCCATCGAGCAATTATCGAGCTCCCCTCTGGGTTTGAGGCTAGCAGGATGGATCAGTCATCCACAAAGACAATCGTAGCCAACGATGGTTACCTCAACTTTCAGTACGCCGGAACGTATGGGAGCTTTCAGAAAACGAAATGGAAAGGCCCATGAAATTACTGAGCGACAAATGCCGCGATAAAAATGGGAATGGTGGGTAGAAGAATTTTATATTTACTTAATTTTCCATATGAGTTATTAGTAAAGTGTAACGATTTATGCAACATATTTAGAAAAGGAAATGTTTTTATGTAATTCACGATATATTAATGCGATGATGTCAACAGCCATGGCTTGACCATGGCGCTTGGTGGAACAAAACTGCACCTGAAAAAAACACGCGACTTTGACGGCAAAGGCTGTAACAGGTCGTAGGTGCGGGATCACCAAGCGCCCAATACCCTTCTGCGCTTTTGACTTTTTCCCGCATGACGCATTCTCTATCAAATATTCCGGCAGGCCATCATAACTTGAGCTGTCGATTCCAGTTTACCCATTGTTGAAACGACATAAGGTTTTCAATTTACATCGCGTCAAAATTGAATTGTAGTCTGCGCTGCGTTTCCCGCGAATAAAATACATCAGGTAAGTCATGGCCGCACGCGACACTGACACGGTGGACAAAGTCCGAAATACGAAAAACAGGTCTAGGTAAACCCCGGCTAATCTCTCATCATGCCATTGTCGTCCAGGTAGTTGCAGCAGCGTACGCAAAAGTACGCGCCCCTATACGAGTGCATAGAAGGTGCTACGCTTTCCGAGCTGCCACAGCCGCCACATTTTGGCGCCAGCTTTTCGCCGTCGACTGCTGCTTGCATGTGTCCAGCCAATGCGCCAAGGATTAAAAGCTCATGGATGTAATGCAAAGATACATTTGATAAGAGCGATCATTCTAGCCGCGGGTGTTGCAGCGGCGCTTGCAATCTTTTTTGTCATGTCTCTATACGTTATCCCATTTTCGTTTCAAAATGCTTCCGTGCAACCGATGCCCGAGGCAGTCGTAAGTGGAGTAACTCTCTCTTCGCAGCAGATATCACTTGGAGAAACGCTCGTGATATCAGTATCAGGGATAAACAAGGGAGACATGGCCGACATGCAAATAGTCTCCATAGGGTTTCCAAACCTCACGGCCAGTAGCGATATCGACGTGCTGCGGCATGACTTTAGGCAGACCCCGTTTGTGATAGAGAGGGGCGACGAGGTCGGCTCTGGTTACACCGGAGCCAACGTCGTCTTGGCCCAGTACCCTTCAATCGAAGCGTTCAGCAGGCCATGGGAGAAAGGAGCCACCTATACAGTCGATCTGCAGGTAGAACCGCGGGTCGATGGCAAGTTCGTCGTATTTGTAAAGTCAGTTGCATTTCCCCACACTTGGGACAGTGCTCACTATCCGCGTGAGGGTCTTGTGGATTACCAGCAGGAATTCGTAGAGTCGTATTCCATACAGGTAACAAAGAGTTAAGTACCGAAAATACGAAAATTCTGCATTGGACTATTTCTGGCAGGGTCCAGCTTCACTTGCATATGGAAGCCATCTAAGGTTCCTCCTGGGCTCGATCCTTGTGAGCTTTGGCATCTTGCTTGCTGCAGGGGGCGGCAGCTGGGACATTACCAACCACCTGCTTAACAGACCTGAAACCTTTTTTGCGCCACCCCATGCAATTCTTTACTCCGGGGTGGCAAGCGCGGTTGCAGGGGCAGTCCTACTTGTGGTCTCCTCAAAAAACGTCGGGAAAATAGTCTTGCCTGTAAAGTTGTCCATTGCCGGCGTCGCCCTGTTAGTGTCCGCGGGGCCAGTCGATTTCGCATGGCATTTGGCTTTTGGCCTTGACGGGCTCCTTAGCCCTCCTCATTTCGTTCTTGTCAGCGGGATGGTGGTGAGCAGTCTTGGAGGCCTGGCTGCTATGGCATACTACAAGAGAATGTCGATGCGCGCTGAAGAAAGATTCCACCTGCATCCAGTGTTTATTGTGCTTGGAATCCTGCCCCTGTGGCTCTCGCTCTCTGGCGTCGTGGACATGTTCACACTCCCGTTCTCTGAGACGCGGTTTTTCGATTTCAATCCCGATCCGACCATGGCAGTCGCGCTTGCATCAACCGGCTTTCCGTTTGTAATCGCGGCATGCCTATGCGGCGCATCTGCTCTTTCGGGAAGGCGGTTTGGGGCCATGTCATTGGCTGGAGCAGCGTTTGTAGTCACGGGCGCGCTTACGTCAATCTTGCCTGCCGACGCGATGCACACTACGCTTCCATTTTACGTGCTCAGCATGATCCCAATAGTGGCCGCCGATGCGATAATGTCGTACCGTTTCTGGCGGCCGTTTGCAATCCCTGTATATGTTGCGGGCGCTGTTCTGGGATTGACGTTCTTTATGCTGTACTTTCCGCTCATCACTCACACGTACAACGAATTCACTGATCAGGATAGGCGTGTGTGGCCCAGCGTTACTGCCGAAATCTATTTCGGCATGATGCAGACGCTGTATCCGCTGCTGATTGCTCCAGCCGCTGCTCTGGGTGCAGTTGGGGCCATTGCAGCAAACAAGCTGGTCTCACAGAGGAGAATTCTATAAGAATCTGCTCGTATTATTTCTTGGTAAAACTCTCCAGACTCTTTTAATAATGTAAATCCGTCAGTATGGAAGAAATGGCTTCTGTTCTGGAAATTTATAATAGAGATTCTTCCCAGAGCTTACCGCGCCAGTTCCTCATATGCGACTATTGCTTTTGGGCGGCTTCTGCGATACGCTCGCGCAGCTATGACGTGGTCTCTTGTCCCCAATGCGATCAGGCCTTGTCGAGAATACCGCTAGGCGAAACCGAGTCCTTTACTTTTAATTTTGAAAAGCGTCGTGGCGTGGAACTAGCATTTTCATCTCGCCGTTAGCGGTGCGTAACTTGTCGTCGTTGTTATTTCTATCGCTATGGGCGAACAAATGTTGCAGTAGCCGCTGTCAAATGGGTAGCCACAGTTTGCTTCTACGCAGCTGTACAGGACTCCGCATCTCTTGCACTGGTGCATGCACAACGCATGTTCCAATGCCAGCTTGTGTCCATACTCGCTTTTAACCGGAGTGCGATCTTCTTACAGTATTTGGAAAGGATAAATGCTCGGCTGTTAGTCCAGAGCTAGATTTGATGCAGGATGCACCCTATAGAGTAGTAGAGCGGGACGGATGTTCTGCTATCTTCTACTTGAAGGAATGCATAGCCGGCATGGAAGAAAACGTCAAGGAAGGCTCGGTGGATGTTGTGGTCACCTCACCTCCTTATAACATCGGTGTAAGGTATGGTTCCTACAACGATTCGATGCCGCGTGCAAAGTACCTGGAATGGATCGAGCAAGTTGGGATAGCGGCAAAGCGCGCGCTTGCGGACGACGGATCCTTTTTTCTGAACGTCGGCAACAAGCCAAAAGACCAGTGGATAGCGTGGGATGTTGCCGCGGTTCTAAGGAAGCATTTTGTGTTGCAAAACGTCATGCACTGGGTAAAGTCCATCGCGATAAACAAATCTGACGTTGGCAACTATCCCAATATTTCCGGCGACATAGCAGTTGGCCATTTCAAACCCATAGTAAGCAACAGGTTCCTCAACGACTGCCACGAATACATTTTTCATTTCACAAAGACAGGCGATGTGCACCTGGACAAGCTAGCCATTGGCATACCGTACCAGGACAAGACAAACATTGGCAGGTGGAAGTCGGCCACGGCCGATCTGCGAGACAGAGGCAACACGTGGTTCATACCGTACGAAACCATAAAGAGCAAGAGCGACCGCCCTCACCCGGCGACGTTTCCAGAAAAACTTCCAGAGATGTGCGTCAAGTTGCACGGAGGCGCAAAGCTGGTGATGGACCCCTTTGCCGGGATCGGGTCGACAGCCGCAGCTGCTATTAATCTTGGCAGTTCATTCGTTGGATTTGAGATAGACAAGGACTACCTCGAAACAGCGATCTCTAGGTTGCACCGCGGCTAGTTTTTCGTTGCAGATATTATCATTACCGGATTTCGGGCGAGCATCATCGTGCCTGTCGTGACCTTGCGCGCCTTGGCAATGGTAACCTGGGTAATGTCAACCTCGGCAAGTTTTAGCTCGCCGACTGTAGCCAGCGCCTGATACATCGTCTCGATGAGGATCGTGTCAATTACGATCCTTCCCCCCTTCTTCAGTCGTTCTACGGCAAGCTGGATTACCTGCTTTGCGTCGCCCCAGGTCCCGCCGACAATGACCGCATCGACTTGCGGAAGGCTAGGCAGCACCTCCTGAGCGTTGCCCAGGATCACTTGAGCCTTTGCGCCAAACTTTCCAAGGTTCTTTTTGGTTAGCTCTACCGCGTTTGAGTCAAAGTCAATTGCATAGACGGTTCCCCTGGTCTGCAAACACAGTTCGACCGTGATGCTGCCAGTCCCACAGCCGATGTCAATTGCTGAGTGGCCTTCCTTGAGCCTAAGCTTGCTTATTGCAATAGCGCGGATATCCTCCTTTGTTATTGGCACCTCTTCGGTCCGCTCGAAAAGCTCGTCAGGAATTCCCGGAGTTCGATAGTCCCAGAGCAATCTGTGCTTCTAGCAAAAGCCGGCTATTTAACGAGAATGGACTGGTGCAGCGCGGTGTAGACGATTATCATGAACGTCAGCAGCAGGAAAATGAAAGGTATGATTCCGTCAAGTGCAACTTTTCTGCGCTTTTCCTTTGGGACGTTCTTTGCAATTGTCTTGCCTACTCCAAACGAAATAAAGTAAAAGACGATTGCTATCAGGATTGCGATCCCAATGGAAGTGTTCTGGTCATATTCTGTCTGGATAACGGCACCGGCCACAATGCCGGCGACAATGCCACTTATTGCCCGTATGTAGTATACCCGGTCGAATATGTCCAAAGTGCCTTTTCTGGGTTAAAAGCGAGCTGGTAAAAATCGTTGCGGCGATGTGATTAATATGCGCGGGATTTCACTCTACGCAGGATGGAGCTCTCCGGCATCGAGTTGAGGTATCTTGTCAATGAGATAGCGAGCAGGGCTACCGGAGGGTATTATGTCAGTGGGGTTAACGCCATCACCAAGAGCTCGCTTTTGCTGAGGATGCACCATCCAGTCCAAGAGGACATCATGCTTGTGCTTTCTACCCGTGGGATGTGGATTACAAAGCTCAAGTTCAAGCCAGTGGAGGAGAACAGCCTCGGGGCATACGCCCAAGCGCATCTTGAGCGATGCAAGCTGGAATCAGCCGAGCAGGCGGGGAGCGAGCGAATAGTCTCTCTAAAATTCAGGCACCCGGCAGACGGGAGCGCAAAGGTTGTAGTGTGTGAATTTTTTGGAGAGGGCAACATCGTAATTTGCGACGAGGCAATGCAGATACTCGCGATACTAAATCCAATTGAAGTAAGGCACAGGACTCTCAAGGTCGGCCTGCGATATGCATTCCCTCCAACAAGAGGCCTTGATGTTTTCCAAATTACCCTTGAGCAGTTAATGTCGCTCAGAAACGAAGCGGCAAAGATAGACGCGCTCCGCTGGATTGGCAGGGGCATTTCCATGCCAAAAAAGTTTGTCGAAGAAGTGGCGAAGAGGGCTGGGATCGACTCGGCAAAGCAGGCCAGCCAATTATCAGACGAAGAGGTTGGGAAGGTCTATTCGACGATCAAAAGCATGGTGGGCGACGTGAGCACCGGCAGGAATCACCAACCTATCGTCATCATGCAAGCAAGCAGGCCGGTTGAAGCGCTGCCACTGGTTACAAATGAAGCTGAAAAGCTGGAGGTAAAAAGGGTCGGGTCATACATGGACGCGGTTGACGAAGTGCTCAGCGCGGAAATTCTTGATGTTGGCCGCAGCAGCAGGACTATCGAGCTGGACAGGCAGATTGCGGTTCTTGAACACGACCTGGAAGAGCAGAACAAGGCCAAGGAGGCAGTGATGCAAAAGTCAGCCGCGATACGCAAGCTGGCAGGTGATCTCATGGCGCTTTCGTATCAGGGTGCAGAGCCTGCACTTGACGCGGTCATGTCCCAGAATTCTGCGGCGATTGTGAAAGACAAGGGCGTGAGCTACATCGAGATATCCGGCGAACGCGTGGAAATGCAGCAGAACCTGGCCAAGGCAAGCTCGATGCTATTTCGAAGGGCAAAGGAAATGGAGCGGGGCAACGCCTCTATTGAAGAGGCGCGGGCAAAGCTCGTGACCCAGATTGAAAAACTTCGAAGCCAGACTGCTGCGATCCACAAAAAAGTTGTAGTAAAAGAACAGACCTCAAAAGAATGGTTCGAGCGTTACAGATGGTTTGTTACAAGCGACGGCCTGCTTGCAATCGGCGGGCGCGACGCGTCTTCAAATTCTGCCCTGATAAGGAAACACTTGACGGAGTATGACATTGTATTCCATGCAGAGGTCCACGGCTCGCCGTTTTTCATTGTGAAAAATTCAGCAAGTGCGGCCCAGGACGGACAAATTGAAAGCAGCCTGAGCCAGGTTGCCCAGGCAACGGTGGGTTTCAGCAGGGCATGGAAGGACGGGCTTTCAAGCGCTGACGCCTACTGGGTGCTTCCAGAGCAGATAAAAAAAGGTGCGCCTACGGGGCAGTTCTTGCCAAAGGGCTCGTTTGTCATCGAGGGCAAGCGGAACTACCTCAAGGGAGTCGAGATCAGGCTCGCTATAGGAGTGGCGAAGATGGGTGGCAAAGAGACATTGGTCTGCGGCCCGGAGGACGCCATAAAGAAACACTCGCTTTTCTATGCAGTCCTGCAGCAGGGCGGAATGGATCCGATGACTGCCGCCAAGAAGGTAAAGTCAGAGATGGTAAAAGCTGCCGGCGAAGGAGAACTGGCTGAATCGCTAAAGCGAATAAGCCTTGATGACTTTGTCAGGACACTTCCAACCGGCCAGTCAAGGGTTTCGTTTGCCGCAAAGGGCCAGCATGAGAGCGAGTTAGTTCCCCCGGCAGAAGGGCCGCACGCAAAGTAATTTAAACAGAGAAACCGAATGATTTTTCGTGGTAAAGAAGCCAGTCAGAGAACATGCCGAAGCACACATGACGACCAGAGTGCTAGTAAGGGACATCATGAACAGCCCGGTGGTAACGGCGTCACCAAATGACTCTGTTCTGAGTATTGCAAGAAAAATGAAGGAAGAAAAAATAGGCAGCATCATAATCATGGAGAACAGCAAGCCTGTTGGCATAGTGACTGACTGGGATATTGTTTCTAGCGGCGTTGTCAAGGACGTCAAGCCGGGCGGAATAAAGGCAAGCGAAGTTATGAAAGATATCCACACTATCGAAAGCCAGGAGGGGATAACAGAAGCCGCAAGGATGCTTCGAAAGCACAGCATCAAGCGCCTCGGAGTCGTCTACAAGAACAGGCTTGTCGGGATCATTTCTTCTTCGGACGTAATCGCGGTAACGCCGGAGCTAGTAGATGTCGTATCTGAAAAGGCAGCCATCATTAGAGGCGAGCTGGGAATTACAAGGCCAGCCGGCAAGGTGTCGGGATACTGCGATGAATGCGGCGAATGGTCAGATCTATTGCAATATGATGAAGGCACGTTTATCTGCGAAGTCTGCAGGGGCGAATCGACTGCCTCAGAAGCAGAATGAGATAAAATTTGTGGCAGACTCGATGCTCGGAAACGTCGCGCGCAAGCTCCGGATATTTGGCTTTGATACGCTATATTTGGCGCACGTCGAAGACAGCGAAGTTCTAAAGATAGGAGTCGATCAGGACAGGGTAATCCTGACAGCGGACAAGGAATTTTTCAAAAGAATTGTCAAGGCCAAGGCAAAGGGAGTCCTTGTCGGTGGGTCTGATGAGCTGGAAGATCTTGTGCACATTCTAGAAAAGAATGGCATAAGGTCGATTGACAGAACAGAATCCAGGTGTTCAACGTGTAATGGGAGACTCGTGGAAGTCAGTCGAAACGATGTGGAAGAGTCTCTACCTGAAAAAATTGCTTCAAATCATAGCCTGTTCTTCAGGTGCGCCAGCTGCGGCAAGATCTACTGGGAAGGAAGTCATGCCAAGCGCATCAGTTTGCTGGCTGAAAATCTCAAGTCCCGTCTGAGATGAAGTCCCGCCGGGCATTCTTTGGCGATTTGTTGACTCATTCCCAATAGTGAATCAGCTTCGTGTTGAGTTGAATTGGTCAAGAATGATGGGCATTGTGGTTAAAGTATCCAATTCTGCGCAAATAATGACCCTGACCGATAAATATTACTTAAGATTGGCATAGAACATAGGCATAGAGTATGAATACACATAATCGCGTAAGTTCAGTTGGAGCGCTCGTCATTGCAGCTGTTCTGGTATTTGCAACAATGGGACAGTACGGCGTAGCAGTTGCTCAAGGTGAAGCTCAGATATTCACAGACAAGCTAACTTACAGTCCAGGAGATGACGTTATCATCTCGGGGATGGGATTCTTGGCGAATACTACGATTAGTCTTTCAATTAACCATCCTGATTATAATATTGTGAATTGGGATGCATATTCTGATGAAAATGGTGCATTCGAAACCACGTATCGATTAGATGTTTTCTCTGAAACATACACGGTAACTGCTACTGACGGATTGAACAGCGCGAGTACTACGTTTTCTGATCCGAGCGTCAACATGATTGGAGCAGACGCTGGTGTTTCTACCCACTCGACAGCGGCAACTGCTGAGGATTACGGTTCATTTACTGTTCCGCCAACGACAAGTGTTTCCAAAACGATCAAAGTAAAAGGAAACGGTTATGGAGGTGGAGGTCCTGGTGCAGTTCCCTTCCCTGTTACATGCAGCGCTTCATTTGACGCAGCAGGATCCTCCGCGGCTCTTGCTGGAAAAGTTAGCCTGAACAACAGTCTCTGTAGCATCACTTCAAACAGTCCGACAGGTGCAGGACCGGTGGGTGTGACGGTAACTACAACGTCCTTACTACCTGGAACGTATACTGGAAAGCTGGTTGGCACTGCGACAAGTGGTGGAACTGAGAATTACTTTTTCAAGTTAACAATAGTTGCTGGTGACTCTTCTGCCCCGGTCATCACTCGAATAATTACCGGCACATTGGGTAACAATGGATGGTATACTAGTGACGTGAATATTGACTGGACTGTGTCTGATCCCGAATCAGCGGTAATCATAGATTCTGGATGTGTTGATACGACTATGACATCGGACACCGCCGGAATTACATTGACATGTAATACCCACAGTGCAGGAGGATCTAGCTCGGATTCCGTGACAATAATGAGAGATGCGACTGCACCCACAATAAGTGGAAGTGCAGCGCCGGCTCCTAATGGCGCGGGATGGAATAACGGCAATGTCGATGTAACCTTTGTTTGCTCGGATTTAACTTCAAATATTGCTTCATGCGGTCCTAATGTGACTCTAACTACAGAGGGTGCTGGCCAGTCAGCCACTGGTACGGCTGAAGATAATGCTGGCAACACTGCAACTGCAACAGTAAGCGGAATTAACATTGACAAGACTGCTCCTTCGATTACTGCTACAGCGACCCCGGCTGCAAATGCAGATGGATGGAACAAGGACGATGTTGTTGTTTCATTCGAATGCGCTGATGCGCTATCTGATGTTGCGTCATGTCCTGCTGATGTAAATCTTACTGCAGAGACAGCACTGGCAGGTACCCTGGTTTCGGGTACAACTACGGACAATGCGGGAAATTCTATGAGTGCTTCACTCACTGTAAAGATTGACAAGACTGCACCCACAATTAGCGCTACTGCAATTCCAGCTCCAAATGCAAACGGATGGAACAACGTGGACGTAACGGTTGAATTTGGCTGCGGTGACGCGCTATCAGGAGTTGCGGAATGTCCTGCTGATGTAGTACTTTCTCTTGAAGGGTCTGGCCAGTCAGCATCTGGTACGGCCACTGACAATGCAGGAAATACTGCAAGTATAACAATCGAGAACATAAATATTGACAAGACAAAGCCAACAATAACAGGAAGCAGGACACCACTTGCAAATAGTTTCGGCTGGAACAACGTGGACGTAACCGTCCACTTTGAGTGCGAAGATTCGCTTTCTGAGATAGATTCTTGTCCTGCTGATACCGTGCTTAATCTGGAGGGTGCCGATCAATTCGTCACAGGTACCGCCTATGACAATGCAGGAAACAGCGAAAGTGAAACTGTAAGCGATATCAACATTGACAAAACAGATCCAACTATTAGCGCCATGGCAACCCCTGCTGCAAACGCAAATGGTTGGAATAACGGTGCTGTAACGGTTCATTTCACATGTGATGACGCGTTATCTGGTGTTGACGTATGCCCGGCTGACGTCCAACTAACTACAGAAGGTGCAGGTCAGTCAGCATCTGGAACTGTATACGATAAGGCTGGAAACTCTGAATCTGCAACTGCGACCGGAATAAACATAGACTTGACCCAACCAACGGTTGCAATAACCGGCATAAGCGATGGTCAGAGCTTTTACTTCGGTGATCCAATACCAGCAGCTGGCTGCACTGCTGACGATGCGTTGTCCGGATTGGACGGCTCATGTTCAGTTGGTTCTCCTTCTCCAAACAATGCAAATGTAGGATCTCACACATTGACTGCGCAAGCTACAGACATGGCAGGGAACGTTGGGGAAACCACAATCACGTATACCATAAAAGCATGGACACTCAAAGGATTCTATCAACCCACTGACAAGTTGCCCACGATAAACACAGTCAAGAACGGGGCAACAGTACCCTTAAAGTGGCAGGTTTTCAAGGATCCAGCAATGACTATGGAAATTACGGATATCCCAGCGATAAAGAGCGTTGCTTCTAAAGAAGTTGCATGCTCGAGCGCTCCAACTGACGCCATTGAAGAAATTATCACAACCGGTGGAACAGTGCTCAGATATGACGCAACAGCTCACCAATTCATAGACAACTGGAAGACTCCTTCAAAGCCGGGTAAGTGCTTTGATGTGTTCATGTATACACAGGACGGAAGCTTCCTTAACGCAAGATTCCAACTAAAGTAAGGAATCCCATGCGTTAACTTTCACTTTTCTTTTAATTTTTAGGCCTCAAAAGCCCGAGATCTTCTGCCCGACTTTTTGCGCTGTCAGATCGACCTATCAAAAGGTTAAAATCACGCGAAACGGCGAGAACTTTCAAATGAGCTCGAACTCTGCGTTAGAGCGTACGATTAACAAGGTTTTGTCGCAAAAAGAAGCAGATCTGATTTCTCAAATAGATTCTGCATACCAGGAATCGCTAAAAAATATTGAAGGTTCCAAGGGCAAGCTTGAAGACGAGCGTACCAGGATAGTAGAGTCCGCCAAAAAGCAGGCCGAGAACCTCAAGAGGCAGGTGGTCGGTTCGAGCAGGCTTGCCGCGCGAAACCAGGAACTAATCATGATAGAATCCGCAGTTAACAATGCGTTTGAGCAGGCCAAGAAAAAGCTTGCGTCTTCAGGCGACAAGGAAAGCTACAAGACGCTCATGACGGGGATCATTGAAGAAAGCCTATCGTCAGTCGGCTCGGGGCAAGTGACCATGGAGTGCAACAAGGCCGATGCGGATCTGGTAAGGAATGTCATTTCAGACCTGCAGAAAAAAAATCCCAAAATAAAAGTGAATCTCTCAGGCCAATCTATTGATGTCCTTGGCGGAATCAGGGTCATATCTGAAGATGGCACCATGACCTACGACAACACAATCAATTCTCGAATTGAACGGCTCAAACCTTTAATAAGGAAAAACATTGCCCACTTGCTGAGAGGAGAGGCGTAGAGATATGGTAGTAAAGGGAAGAATCGTTTGGATCAGCGGCCCTGCTGTCAAGGCAGATGGCATGTCTTCGGCAAAGATGTACGAGACAGTCGAGGTCGGAGAATCAAAACTCATCGGCGAAGTCATCAGGCTGACAGGTGACATTGCATTTATCCAAGTTTACGAATCGACTTCCGGGTTAAAGCCTGGCGAGCCGGTGGTCGGAACAGGCCAGCCGCTTTCGGTGCTCCTTGGCCCCGGCATCATTGGCAAGATCTATGACGGGATCCAGAGGCCGCTTGACGAAATTGCGGCAAAATCCGGCGCGTTCATTGGCAGGGGTGTCATCACCACGCCCGTGGACATGAAAAAGAAATACAAATTCAAGCCGAGTGTAAAGAAAGGCGACGAGGTCGGCCCGGGTTCAATACTGGGAACCGTTGAAGAGACCCCACTTCTGACCCACAGCATCTTGGTCCCGCCAAACCACCCTGCAGGGAGCAAGTTGATCGATGTTGCAGGCGAGGGCGACTATACTATAGAGCATGTTGTCGCCACCTCTGAAAAGGGCGGAGAAAAGATTCCGCTAAAGATGTACCACAAGTGGCCGGTAAGAAAGCCTAGACCGTATGCAGAGCGCTATGATCCGACTGTGCCACTCATTACAGGCCAGCGCGTTATCGACACTTATTTTCCGATTGCAAAGGGAGGGACCGGCGCGATCCCGGGCGGGTTTGGCACTGGCAAGACAGTCACACTGCATCAGATTGCAAAGTGGGCCGATTCTAAAGTAGTGGTGTATATCGGCTGCGGCGAGCGGGGCAATGAGATGACAGAAGTGCTCGTCGAGTTCCCGCACCTTATTGACCCGCGCTCTGGCAGGCCACTGATGGAGAGGACAGTCCTCGTGGCAAACACCAGCAACATGCCGGTCGCTGCCAGGGAAGCGTCGATCTACACCGGAGTCACCATGGCAGAATACTATAGGGACATGGGCTTTGACGTCGTACTAGTCGCAGATTCCACCAGCAGATGGGCCGAGGCTCTCAGGGAAATGTCAGGACGACTGGAAGAAATGCCTGCAGAAGAAGGCTACCCGTCGTACCTCGCATCAAGGCTCGCAGAATTTTACGAGCGCGCCGGCAGGGTGAAGGCTCTTGGCTCTCCGACGAGGGCCGGCTCTGTTACGCTGGTAGGCGCTGTCTCTCCATCAGGCGCAGACTTTACCGAGCCAGTCACAACACACACCATCAGGTTCATCAAGACTTTCTGGGCACTTGACACAAGGTTGGCATATTCAAGACACTACCCGTCTATCAACTGGATGTCGTCTTACTCGGGTTACCTCGAAGATGTCAGCAAGTGGTGGAAGGAAAACGTCACAGGCGAATGGTACGACCTCAGGGCCGAGTCATATTCGGTACTCCAGAGGGAAGACAAGCTAAAGGAAATCGTCAGGTTGTTGGGCCCTGAAGCTCTGCCGGACGAAGAAAAACTGGTCCTCGAAGTAGCAAGAATGATAAAGATTGGGATTCTGCAGCAAAATTCGTTTGACAAGGTTGACACGTACTGCAGCCCGCAAAAGCAGGTAAAGCTGGTGAAGTTGATGATAAAGTTCTACAAGGAGGCGCAGAAGGCACTAAAGGCGGGAACTGTGCTTGCAGACATTAGGGCGATGCCGGTTATCCCCGCGCTGCTGAAGGCAAAGTTTGAAATCTCTGAGGAGCAGCTGGGCAAGCTTGATGAGCTTGACAAGCAGATTGACACCGAATTCAAAAAGACCGAAGCTGCACCTATGCAAAGGAGCGGGTAAGAATTGCCAGAAACAACCGCAGGCATTGAGTACACAAAGGTTGCCGAAATTAAAGGCCCGCTGATGATAATTGACGGAATTACAAAAGCATCTTTTGACGAGCTAGTTGAAATCGAAACTGCCGACGGCGAACGCAGGTTGGGAAAAGTCCTTGAAGTAGGCTTTGGAAAGGCTGTAGTCCAGGTCTTTGAAGGCACGACCGGACTTACAATCACCGGCACAAAGGCGAAGTTCGTCGGCAAGACGATGGAGATGCCAGTATCTCAGGAGCTGCTGGGAAGGGTGTTTGACGGCCTCGGAAGGCCAAATGACGGCTTGCCGGACCCGATAGCGGACAAATTTCTTGACGTCAACGGCGAGCCCATGAACCCTGAAAGGAGAGAGTACCCAACTTCCTTTATCCAGACGGGCGTTTCGGTAATCGACGGCATGCTCACGCTTGTAAGGGGACAAAAGCTCCCGATATTTTCCGGCTCTGGCATGCCGCATAACATACTGGCTGCTCAGATCGCACGGCAGGCGACGGTCGTGGGGACAAAGGAAGACTTTGCAGTCGTGTTTGCAGCAATTGGAGTGCAGTATTCTGAGGCGCAGTACTTTAAGCGCAGCCTGGAAGAATCGGGCGCGCTGAGGCGGTCAGTTTTGTTCCTGAACTTGGCAGACGACCCTGCGATTGAAAGAATCATCACGCCAAGAGTCGCGCTTACGGTAGCGGAATACCTTGCGTTTGACCTTGGGATGCACGTCCTTGCAATTCTGACTGACATGACCAACTATGCTGAAGCCCTCAGAGAGATCAGCGCGGCAAGAGAAGAGGTGCCAGGAAGAAAGGGATACCCAGGGTATTTGTACACCGACCTTGCAAACAACTACGAGCGCGCTGGCAGGGTAAAAGGCAAGAACGGTAGCGTAACCCAGGTGCCGATCCTTTCAATGCCTGCAGACGACATCACACACCCGATTCCGGACCTTACTGGATACATCACGGAAGGCCAGATTGTGCTGGGCCGCGATTTGTTCAGAAAAGGAGTGTACCCGCCGGTAAACGTGCTCATGTCGCTTTCACGACTAATGAAGGACGGAGTGGGCGAAGGCAAAACACGGTCTGACCACATGGAAGTAGGCAACCAGATGTATGACGCTTATTCAAGGGCGGAGGAGGTAAGGGCCCTTTCCGAGATAGTCGGCAGGGCCGGGCTGACAGGCGTTGACCTGAAGTACCTCGACGCGGGGGACTTGTTTGAGCAGCAGTTCCTGAAGCAGGCGCCAGACGAGAACAGGACACTTGAGGAGACCCTGGGAAGGGCGTGGGAAGTGCTCTCCAGCCTGCCTGAAGGCGAGCTGACCAAGATAAAGGACAAACACGTAAAGCAATACTACAGGACAAAGTAGCCATGTCGTTTGGGAGACGTGTCACCGCAACAAAGATCGAGCTTATCAAGATCAGGCGCTCGATGCAGGTGGCAAAGATGGTCCACAAGATCCTAGATGACAAACGCGAAGTGCTCCTAAAGAAAATTGACGAAATGATCGAAGAAGCAAACAAGGCAAGGCAAGACATCTGGGCACCTCTTGGGGAAATATACACTGCTGTCTACCAGGCCTATATGTCACTTGGCACATCCACTTTGGAGGCAGTAGCAGACTCGACTCCGAGCGTAATGGAGACTGATGTAGACGTGAGGAGAATTGTTGACGTCAAGATTCCTACTTTGTCTGTCAAGACGAAAGGAGGCAGCCAGCTCTCCTATGGCTTTACAGAGACCAACTCCTCCGTCGACAAGGCTGCAAAGCTGATCAAAAACATGCTGCCCGGCGTTTGCAAGGCGGCAGAATACGAGAACGCGATATTCAGCCTTGCAAAGGAGCTAGAGCGCACGCAAAAGCTCATCAACGCGCTGGAATACGTAATCATACCGCAATACCAGGACGCAGTCGCATTCATCAAGGCGACACTCGAAGAACGCGAGCGCGAAGAGTTCGTCCGGCTAAAGAAGGTTAAAGTAGTACTTGACAAGAGAAAGGCAGCTGAACAGGCGTTGTACGGAGTGAGCACGATCCAGAAATGACATCAGACATTTCCAAGCACATTGAAAAGGCAGGATCTCAGTTAAAGGACGAGCATGATTCGATGGTCCAGAGCATAAAGGAAGAGATTAGCTCGGCCAAGAAAAAGGCGCTGTCCAAGGTCTAGTCGCGACATTCGATCAGATTATTCATGCAGCCGCATGAAATTTTGCTGCAAATCAGATCTATTGTGTCAATCCGTTTTCAGCAGCACCCAATACCAATGGATCGGAAAGATGACACATCCGTTCGTAACAATGATTAAATATGCGATTTCATTTGGTGTCCGTGTATGAAGGGACTGAACAAGGGTCTTGCAATTTCGGTTTTGGCTGTTCTCACAACACTTATCGCTCCCGCAGGTTTCATGGGAGTTGAACAGGCGTTTGCACAGGAAGCTGGGGCAGATACGGCTGGTTCCTCAAAGTTGCTGGGCGCCGGTTTGGCATTTGGTCTGGCAGCAGCAGGCGCTGGTATCGGTCTAGGCTTTGTGGGCGCAGCGGGTCTGGCAGCAATTAGCGACAACCCGAAAATGCAGTCCAGAGTGTTTATCTTCGTAGGCATGGTAGAATCAATCGCAATCTACGGCATCGTCATGATGTTCATCATCTTGGGCCAGTGAGCGAAAGAAAAATTCCCCACCTTTTTCCGAAATAATTTTTTTCAATTTTTCTCTTCTTCAGACTTTTTCAGTAAAAGCAAACGTTTTAAAGTGAATTGCCTTAACTGTCTGTAAAATGGGGTTAGCCAAGCTCAAAAAGGCAGCTTTGATTCTACCACGAATTGAAACCCAAGAAGCTGTGAGCAAGTTGGCAGAGCTCGAGTGGTTCCATCCCATCCAATCCCCTTCTGAGCATCTAAATCCGTTCTACGACGATCTGCTTCTCAAGGCCCAGAGGCTCTTCCAAGAAATTGACGAAGTTGTGAGGGCGCTGGGTGTCCCGCTGGAGACAGGCGTCATGGCTACGATGTTCAAGGGCGCGCCAAAAGAAAAGACAGACTATGTTATTGACGATATTCAGGATTTCATTGCCGATCTGGAAGACAAGAGCAAGCCGCTCCTAGAAGAGCCCAAAAAGATCTTGGCTGAACAGAACAAGGTCGCGAAAAATCTTGAAGAGTACAACACTATCGCAGCTGCGCTCAAGATGGCTTCTACCCTTAACATTGATCTGACATCGTTTGGCAAGCTCAGGATGTTTTACGCGGATTTATTTGTCATTGATTCCAAGGACGAAGCCGAAATTCGAAAGAGCCTTGGTGAAGACATGCCGATTCACTCAAGCAAGCTGCTTGAAGAAAAGACTGCGCTGGTCGTTCTAGGCGCGCGTGAAGATTCTGAAAGAGTCACCAAAGTCATGAGGAGCTTTGGAGTTCATCCGCTGCTGATTCCTGCGGGCATGCCGCAGAAGCCAAGCGAAGCCTATGCACAAGCGCATGCAAAGTCCAAGGAGCTTGAAGCCAAATCCACGGAGCTTACCAAGACCGTAGACAAGACGAGGAAGACAATGCTTGCAAAGATCCTTTCACTTCACGAGGCTGCCAGGATCGCAAAAGACGTCCTAGAGATAACAAGAAAGCCGGGAGGCACCAAGAATTTTGCCCTCATTCAGGGCTACATCCCTGAAAAAATGGAAGGCAAATTCAAAAAACTAACCAGCGACTATGTCTCGGTAATTACTGACACCCACTTTGACCCGCATGAGGTCGACTCGCAGCATCCTCTTCCCAGCCTCCTGACGAACAAGTCGTATACGCGGACTTTTGAAGTCATTACTGAAACACAGGGGCTGCCAAGGTACAACGAAGTAGATCCGACGCCAATTATCGCCTTTGTCTGGCCTCTATTTTACGGCCTGATGTTTGCTGACCTGGGTCATGGCCTTTTGCTTTTTGGGCTTGGCTTCCTCCTCAGGCATAGGGGCACCGGCTCGCTAAGGACATGGGGAACTTTGATAGCCGCAAGCGGCGCTGCGGCCAGCATTGCCGGGCTTGGGACGGGTGAAATGTTTGGCTTCCATCTCGAGGAGATAGCTTTTCTAGCCCCGATATTTGCTCCACTTCACGGCATCGTTGGGGTGCTCAATGTGTCTGAACTATCGTTCGATCAAGTAATAAAAATTCTAAAGGTTTCGGTGGCGATAGGGATCGTACACCTCTTGATGGCCTACGGTTTGAGGCTGGCCAAGAATATCAAGGAAGGAAACAAACTCATGGTCTACACCCACGACATCCCGGCCATCATACAGTTCCTTGCTGTAGTCGCTTTGATCCTTGCCGCTATTGGATCGGGGTACGACATTATTGGAATGTTTGGCATCAGTGGCCAGATACACACCGAGTTTGTCCCATGGATTACCTTATCGCCGGCGATTGGGTGACAGTTGACGTTGTGGCAAAGGCAGCGCCCCCGGTTCTTTTTGCAACTGTTGGCATCATGATCTATGGCGGCATGAAGGAACAGGAAATAGCCAAGAAGCATGGCCATGACGAGGGGTCAGGCTTGATGGGAATCGTCATAGAAGTCATCCTCGTAAGGATAATAGAGGTTCTTTCCAACGTTATCAGTTACACGCGAATCGGCATCATGCTCTTGGTGCACGTGGCCCTGCTTGTGACCGTAAATCAGTCGTACGAACACGGCGGAGGGATAGCCGTCCTCATAGGAGGCAACATCGGAATCATGCTCATCGAAGGGCTTATCGTATATATCCAGACTATTAGGTTGCATCTTTACGAGTGGTTCCCAAAATGGTACGGCGGCGAGGGCACGGAATTCCGGAAAATCGTACCCAGGATGCTCTATTCGAACCTTATCTGGAGAGACCCCCGCATGCCGCTGAAGCAAAAATAATCGCAACCAAATTCTTAAATTGCTCGTCAGTGGACAAGTTTGTGTTTTGGGACAAGACAGCGTTTCCGACGAGAAAATCCAGATCGTTAGTAACCTCTACCTCTCGGGGATATCGGAGGAGTTTATCGCGATGCAGCTCGACTTGGAGATTCCTGTCGTAATAAAGATCCTAAAAGACCTTGAAGTTTACAAAGAGCAGTAGAGTCTATTCAGGTTTGATAAGGTTGGACATGATTGATTCCAGTGGAACTCCTTGTTCCACCCCAGAAGCAATTGCCGCCAGGTTCCTGACTTCAATCATCATCAGCTTCAAAGCTGCGACCATGATTCCCACGCTAAACATGGACCTGAACGCGCTTACCACCCTTCTGAGCCCCAAAGCTTCAAACCCGGCCTCTAGCTGCATGATGAGGTTAATGTCATCCGTTGCAGACTGTGGAATAATGTCTTTGTAGACGGTATTTCCCAGCTCTGCTATCGCCTCAGATGTCTTTTCAATGTTGATCATCTTTTGCAAAGTCTCCCGTGAGACTTTAGACGTGGTGGCCACTATCAGCTCGTCAATGTCCGCCGCACTTAGGCCCCAGTACTTGCCCCGAAGTACCGCAAGTATGTTGTAGGCATCAATGTCTACCGCTACGATGTTCTTCACGTCTGGGGACTGCGATTCGATGATCATGGCCCTTCCAAGGTCCTTGTAAAACACGTGATCAATAAAGGTATCAAAAATCCGAAGGTCGCCTTTATCCTTGTATGCCGCTGCGGCCTTTGACGCGTCTTCAGCAAATTCGCTTCCGGCAAGGGCAGCCACTGCTTCTTCCAAGGTCTTGGCCACGAGAGCTTTGACAACGGTATCGCG
>Ga0070694_100000020_pt1 | contig 72800 bp, 99 predicted proteins | sample KBSK1251metaG_FD_65470 | JGI IMG/M metagenome (GOLD analysis project Ga0070694, IMG submission 65470) | Corn, switchgrass and miscanthus rhizosphere microbial communities from Kellogg Biological Station, Michigan, USA - KBS K1-25-1 metaG | ecosystem: Host-associated > Plants > Roots >...
ACTCGCAACGATAATCAAGGAATTGTCTCTGTAATGCTTCACTTCGTCTTAGATCGCGAACCAAACATCGGCGAAAAGGTCGCTGGCTACACGGTCAACGACGTGCGCCCGGGACGCTTGTCGCTGACGACTTCTGATGGCGTTCGAGTGTGGGCGGACTACACCGTAATGTCGCCCAGTGGGAGACAAATGGGTCTGTTTCTAATGGACGTGGAAGCGGCGACAAGGGAGAGTGTTTCATGAGTACGATGGGAAGTCTGAAGCGGCGAAGCAATCGCGACGCTCGCATAACGCAGATTCTTGGCAACGCGAATCCGGGCGACGATCTGACGGACGCGCTGAACGACGCAATCAAAGACGAAAAGACATATTGGAACGGTGAAGAAACTCCGTGCCGTCGCGTCATGGTTGTCGTCGGAAAACCTGAGAAGCCTACATGGTGGTGCGCGGAACTCGAAGGAACCATCCGCGAAGCCGTGGAAATCTCGTACACCCGTCCCGTGCGCGTCTTCGGCAATCCTGACGCGAGCGAGACTGGCAAATTCTACATCGACAATGAAAACGGCTCTGGCTGGCTGAAAGTCACCAGAGGCTTTGGCGGCCCTGAGTGGGGTCACAAATCCTTGCCGGTCGCGGAAGTGTTGGACACACCTATTTCATGACGCCAATTCTCATTTCCATCATCATCCTTCTCGCGGGCGCGGGATGCTTCTATTGGCGCTTTGTGCGCGGCGAGGAACTGCGCCACTTGGCGGCCGAGCGTGATGCAGAGAAGCGACATGCCGACGAATTCCGTGAAATAACAAAAGTTTTGGTCGACGGCGCGCTGGCGTGGCGAGGACTGGACACACAGGCTGAAGCTAAACTCCATTCGGAAATGCTGCGTAAGGATGATCCGGAGCGCGAGCCGACGCTGGAAGAACTCGAAGCGGAGATGGCTGAGATGCAAGACCCGCTGCGCGTGAGTTTTGAAGGCGAAGTCGGCGAGCGGCGAGCGCTGGCGCTGAAGATTCACCGAATGAAAGAAGCGCGTGACGACGGGTTGATTGAAAAACCGGAAGAATTAATCGGCGAACACATTAATTCATTAGACGAGACAGATGTAGCGCATCTGAGCGGGAGGGCGAATTGAGCGTTCAACGAGAACAGTGGCAGCGCCGCGAAGCAAGAGAGCAGAATGTTTTCTGGAGACTCTTTTTTAACAACTCACAAGTGGCAATGCGCGACATTGAGAGTGCAGTCCGCGAATACTACTATGAAGCCCCGCTTGGCATGGGGCACTGGGCTCAATGCGAATACTGTTGTCGCGTCTCGTACACGCGGGAGTCGAGATGCGCGGGATGCGGCGCGCCCCTGAAGCCAGATTCGATTATAGTTTGCGATCCGCGACTGTTAGATGTTCGGCAATTCAAGAACCGTCCCGGCAGCGTTGTCAATCTCAATCTCGATGCCCGATAAAAAACACGAACAGCCTGAGCCAGAAGAGTTCGACAAAATGATTCGGACGCGCACGGAGCGCTGGCTGAAGGACTTGGAGTCTGGCAAGCGCTACCGCACGGCGATGGGCGTGACCTTACACCGGCGCGAACAGAACGACTATCACGGCTTCTGGGACAAGCAATCCAACTCCTACATCGAAGTTCCGTCCGAAGGGCTGATGAAGTGGCCGATCATCGGGCAAGTCATCTGGACGCACTGTAACGACTGGCTCTCCACTCGCATTCAACTCGAAATCGACTCTGACTCGTCTGACCCAGATAAGATGGGCGGTGATCGCGTCGCCCAGGCGCTATTCGAAAAAATCTACGCATCGCAATGGACGGACATGAAAGAGTACAAAATGGCGCTGTACTCTCAGTGCTCATTCAACTGGTTTGGCGTCTCCGGCTGCACGGCCAGAAAAGCGCGCTTGTCAATGAAAGTACCGACCGTGACGAGCACGGAAATTGACGCGGACGAGCCTGAGTATTCCTGCGCAGAGTGTGGCGCTAGCGGTCCCGCGGTCAATCTCGCTACTGAAAAGGGTGCCGACTTATCTCAAGCCCAGAAGTGTCCTGAGTGCGGTCAACAGTCTGCATACGCCGACTCGCCCACGGGCGACAAACAGTCGGTGGAAGTTCAGGGCGACTACAAAGAAGCGCCCGAAGCCGACAACTTCTTCGAAATCTGGCCGTCATTTCTTTTCAATGTTGACGAAGTGAACGGGCGCGGCGCTGATGTTCGACCATGCCGGTTCGTCAACATGAACCGCCTCGCCAGGCGGTACGAACTCCGTGAACTCTACGGCGAGGACGTTACAGACGATCTTGACCCGGCAGATGGGAAGAAATGGGATGACTCAGTTCAATGGTGGTACGCGCTGCAGTCCGGCGGCGTGCCGTCATTCCGCGACGCTAAGACTGGCAAAAGTAGTGAGGTCACGGATGATGATCTTTTGCAGGAGTCGATTTGGTGGATATCGCCGGCTGCGGTAGCCAACTGGAAGGCTCCGGCGGATTTTGAAGTCTCGAAGAAGTGTCCATTCAAAATTAAGAAGGGTCAGAGCTTCTTTGATGTCTACGGCAAAGACTTTCGCGGCGCTTATGTCGTTCTCTGCGGCAAGAAAGTAATGTGGGTCGATAACGAGAGCCACAACGAGGTCGTTATTTCCGGCCTGTGGCTGATGAACGGCGCGTCTTTCTGGGGCAAAGGCCAGCAGGAACTGAACGATATTCAGGAAGCCGCCAACGCCTTCTTCACGCTGTTCTACGAGTACGGGACGCATGCTTCGGTGCCGCATCGGATCATTGATCCGATGATTACCGATAAGAAGAATTTCAAGAATCGCGCCGGCGGAATCAGTTATACGAAGAAAGGCGCGGCGCGTACTCACCCGATCAAGTGGTATATCGAGGATTTGCCTCCAGCCAGGCTGTCGCCCGATCTTTACAGTCTTTGGGCGCTGCTTGTTCAAGAGGGAAAAGAAGACATCGGCCGCGCCCCTAAAGCGTCAGTCGGCCAGGGCGATCCTGCTAATCGCACTCTTGGCGGTCAACAGTTATTGACGCAGCGCGGACTGTCGAGTCTTATTCCAAGTCAGAAGTCGAAGGGCGCGGCGCTGATTCAGTTTGCGAAGCAGCAACTTCGATTCAAGCAACTCTACGCTTCGAATGAACAAATTCGGCGCGGCATCTTCAAACTCGACCAGTCATGGGAAGACCAAGACATTGAAGCCTTTCGAAATCTTGATCTCGGAGATTTGAATAGCGACCGTGGCGGCGATTTGACGTACAGGATCGTTGAAGGTTCGGACATTCCAGTGACTTACTCCGAGAAAGAACAAAGGCTTGGAATGGCGATCACTTCCGGAATTCTTTGGAACCCGCAGATACCGGTGGAACTCCGAGTGCAATTTGCTCGTTTTGCGCGCGTTGACTACGATCCGGAAAACATCGAACGCGAGCGGCGTCGCAATTCGATGATCATGAAGAAGATCAAAGCGGCGTGCGAGTACATGGAGAAATCCGGCACGGGATACCTGATTACCGCCGAGACAGGTACAGAAGTCAATCCGCAGGCGATTGAACAGATTCTGAGCCGGCCCGGGCTGGAAATCCTGCCAATGAGCGAGAACCTTGAGTATGCCGCGACGTTCACAAATAATGAAATCATCGCACAGCACGCGAAAGAGCATCCCGATCAGTTATTGCTTTCGGTGTTGACCTCGCGCATTCAGGAGATTTCCAAAGCAATTCAAGAGTCCGACAATGCGACGGCCGACCGTATGGGCGAAGCAAAACTGCGAATGGAAGCGGAGCAGGCGAAGCGCCAGGATGACGCCCAAAATCAGCAGATGGATCGCGAACATGAAATGGCGAAGTTGAAAGAGCAAGGCGCGCAGCAATTGGCGCTTGAGCAGATAAAGCAACGTGGCGCTCAAGAGCAGGAAATGAACGACAAAATCCCGGATATGGCGGCGTAGGAGGTTGAACGATGGCAACTCAGATGGGTCCAAAAGAATTCGAGCGAAAGGCAAAAGAGAAGAAGACGGCCAAGCCTAAAGAGAAACTGCGTTCCATCTCTATTCGCATTGCGGAACAGGGCTTCATCGGCTCGTGCAGTTACGAGCGCGTCGAGGAAGGTAACGGCAAGTCCGATGCGTGCTGTTCTCCGTGGATGCCGGACAAAGACTATGCGCTGGCCGACCGCGCCGCCGTTGATAAGTTTCTCGACGAAACGCTTCATTTGAATGAGAAGAAAGAGTCATGATCTCGCGCACAGAACCCAAGTCCTCGAATGTTCTCTGGTTTGAGCATGACGGCGAGACGCTGACGGTTCAATTCAAGTCTGGCCGCTACGAGCACTATGGCGTGTCGGACGAGGACGCACAGAAGATGCTCCGCGTTCACGAAGCCGAAGGTAGCGTCGGCAGCTTCTACCACCAGAACATCAAAGGGAAATACGAGACGAAAAAGGTCGCGTAAACCTCTCCCACTGGGCGACGAATCCCGTGTATCAAAAAGAAACTCGTTGACAAACTGACACGCTGTCGGTTAGGTTCAGCGCGTATCAACAAGTCCCGTCACGCTATCCGAAGATTGGAACGTGGGCGCGACGGAGTAAAAATTCCAATATGCCAGACGAAGTAGACAACACAGCAATCGCGGAACCCGAAGCGATTGACGACGCCCCGCTCGATACCGCGGGAGGCACGGGTGACGAACCTGTGGACAGGGACACTGGCTTCCTCTCGATTCTTGAGGGCAAGCAACCTGAAACCGCAGAAGAAGTCGAAAAACCAACCGAACCAGAAAAGCCAGCCGAAAAACCTGAAGAGAAAAAGGTCGACGCGCCCAAGACTCAAGCCCCGCCGGATGCGGCGGACGACAGTGAGGAAGAAGACGACGACACGATTCTCGACCGCGAGGAATTAGATAAGCGGTATTCAAACAGTCCCAAAGGGCTTCGCAAATACGCTGACAACCTGGGCAAGAAATATGCTCCGGTCGCCGCGATAGTTGACGAACTCGGTGGGGTTGATGCCGTGAAGCGGTTAGATAAGATTTCGACGCTGATTACCTCTATCCCGTCGCGTGCGGACGCGCCAGAAGTCGTTGATCTTGTGAAGGAGATTCGGGCTATCAATCCCGCGTTTGCTGGTCATCTCAACACGAATATCTTCTATGGCGCGATCGATGAAAATCCGACGCTGATGGAATCGGTAGTCAAACTGCCGCGTACCTTCGACGAGAAGGGCAAGCCGACAGGCGGCTTTGGGCCTAACTGGTCAATCGATAAGTTGATGAAATTAACTCAACTGGTCGACGACGGTGAAATCGACTTGGACGATGCTCTTGAGGTTGCAAATCGAAAGATTGCGCCTGAAGAACTCGCCCGCAGGGAAGCGCAGAGCGCCGCGGACAAGAAACGCGACGACGAAATCGCTGAACTGCGTAAGTCTCAAGAAGACGCTCTAAACGAGAAGAAGCAGAATCAGATTACCGCTGATACTGAAGAACTCGGAAAGCGCTTTTCTGAGGTTCGTGAATCCGTGTGGCGTCAGTTTAAGTTGCTACCCGTCGAAGGTGATCCGGATGATTTGAAGCAGGAAAAAGAGCGCCAGATTAAGAAGATTATGACGCTGGTCGCTTTTGAACTTCGCGCGCATCCGGTAATGCAAGCTGTAAACCAGATGATCAACTCTCAATCCAAGGGAGATGGTTACGGCTGGGCAGTTGAAAAGGCTGCTGGCTTGCTGCGAGGAAAGTCCCGCGAAATCGCTCTCGCTGAACAAAAACAGTGGAGCGCCTACCTAAAACAGTACAACCAACCTGCCGCTTCAAATGTAACCCAACGGCGTCCTGAGCCGCTTGCCGAAGGCGCACTGGCGACTGAGCGCGAACCTTCTCCGACTGAACGAGCTCAAGAGCCGCTTAGTCCTGAAGAACGCAAAGCTCAATTCCAGGCGATCCTCGAAGGCAAGCGACAGGTGCAGTAAGTTTCAGAAAAGGAGCAAAAGTCATGTCAGTCCTTCTCGCTAATGTCGAGGCGGCGGTCAAGGAGTATTACTCCGGCGGCGTCGAAGACGTCACGTTTAATGTCGATGACACGCTCAGCGAAATTGAAGCCGGTAAAGACTTCGAAGAACTGAACTCGCGCGGCGCCAGCCTGGTTATCCGCCCGCTGAATAACGTGTCAGAGAAGTGGGGAACCGCCGAAATCGCAGACTTTCCGAATCCCGGCGTGTCGCCTTTGGTCAAGACGACGGTTACGTTCACCGGGGTATCAGCGTCCGCGCTGTTCTCAGGTCACGTGCTGGCCGAAAACCAGACCGCGACTCAGATCACTAACACGGTTACAGGCGAACTTGACAACAAAATGGAAAACCTTCGAGATTCGATGGATTTCCTCGTTTGGGGTGACGCGACGAACGAGCGCGCCAGAGTGTCAAGCGCGACCTTGCTGGTAGTCACATGCACCAACGCTGGCAATTTGTTTGGCGTGCAAATGCTGGAAGTCGGTATGCCAGTTGAGTTCAGAACCTCTGGCGGCACTCAGCATCAAGGCGGCGGAGTGACCGTAAGCACGATCACGGCAGTTGACTACGCGAACCAGACCTTCACGGTGGACGTGATTCCGTCCGACGTCGCGAACAATGATCGCGTTGTGCTGTCCGGGTCTTACGGCTCCGCCTTCAGGGGCGCTCTCTACCATATCGCGACATCTGGTGCATGGCAGGGACTTGCGGATCGAACCATCTACCGCGGAACCACGCCGACGATCGTGACGGCGACGGGCGCTTTGACTCAGGGCTTGATCGAAAAAATGATCTCGGCCAGAGCGTTGAAAACCGGCAAACGCACAGCCGGCGGACGGAAACTTTACGTCTCCGCTCAGTGGTCAGCCTTCGTGGCGATTGGGTTCGAGATGAAATCCTTCGTCAATACCACGGAGTTCAACGCGGGTTTCAAAGACGGCGAAACCGGTTACGGTGATTACAAATTCAAGTTCTCGAAACACGTTCAGAGGGACATGGTTTGGGACATGAATTTCAAACTTCTCCGTGCTTACAAAATGAGCACGAAGATGATTGAGATGGAGAAGAATGACGCCGGTGGAATTTTTCACCAACTCAATGCCGCCCAGGGTCAGATGCACGCAGACGGAAAGGCCGTGTACTGGAAAGGGTATCTGAACTTTGGAACCAAGACTCCAGTTGACCTTGGAACCAGAATTGACGGGTTGTCCACGACTGGATTGGCCCTCGGGAATAGTAATTAGTGGTAATGTGAATTTAGAGTAGCGGCTAGGGTAGCTCCCGAACGCCAACTTCCGATTGGTTGCCGCTACTTAATTTCGGACTCAACTGCGGAGGTTGAAAACATGAAATGGTGTTCAGCGTGTGAGCAAGATAAGCCGTTTTCAGATTTCGGGAAGAACAAAACAACGCCCGACGGATATCAGTATCACTGTCTGGCGTGTTCTCGATTAGCAGATGCGACATGGCGCGAAGCGAATCGCGATAAAAGTCGAAAGAAAGCCCGCGCCCATTACCACAAAACGAAAGACCGGTTCTTTGAGAGATTTGAGCAAGCGAAGGCGGTTGTCTTCCGTCACTACGGCGGCGCGTGCTATTGCTGCGGCGAAACCGAATGGGCTTTCCTGACGATTGACCACGCGGATAATTCAGGCCGCGCTGAACGGAAAGCCAAGGCGGGCATAGGTGGTAGCCAGATGTACTTCAAGATCATCGAACGCGGCTTCCCGACGCACCTTCGCCTTGCTTGTTGGAACTGTAACTGTGGCCGCGCAAGAAACAACGGCGTTTGCCCGCACGAGCAGCGGCGTCAAGACTTGTTAGCGGCATAAACCAACTGGACGCAGGGCGACTGGATCCCGGGAGGAAAAGTAGATGGCATTTTCAAAAGGCACGACATTAGTAATTACGCGCAAGAGCGGGCGCAACGACTTTTTCGTCGATTTTCGGCGCAGGGTTAAGATCATTCCGTTCACCAAGTTGACTGGAGACACTGTTTCAGGAACTGTGGATACGGAACTTACATACTGCAAAGCGATCACGGTACTCAAGGCCGACATGAGCGTTGACACGGCGGCGGTCCCGACGACCGGTTTCGGGTTGAATGGGGCAACATTTTCGACCTCTATCACCGCAATGTCGACGGGATACACGGCGGGCTACCTGATCTGCGAAGGCGGCAAGAACTAAAGAGGCACGTGTGAGCGGCGTCATTGGCGTCGCTCACGTCTCGAAATCATGGAAATCGTACACCCAGAGAAGCCTTCGACCTGGCGCAATCACCCCGCGCCATACCTCGAACCTAACCTAGTTCAGCAATTGACGCGTATTGGTGGATTAAACCTCTATGGCGAGTCGATTTTACGGTTTGTCTGGGGGCAGGCGCGAGTACAGTTTCGGCGCGGGAAGGAGCGGTTGCTTTACGTCGACGAGCGCATTGAGGCGATCAAACACTCCGTTCACTTACTGAAGCGACCGCTGATTACTGACGCTGCTGGCCGTGTCTCCCATTGGGAGACAAAGCAGGTCGGCCGCGCGCCTTCGGTCGTCCCTGAAGGTTGGTGCTACGAAGAAAAACTCGCCTCGGTTGAGTTCATTGGCAAGCAGATGTGGTTTGTCGAGCAGTGGTATCCGCCGATTGTAAACCTACCGAATGGCGAAACGTTTTTACCGTTTGGCACGCCTGCGCAGTGGGAGCGCGACCGCTACGAAGACTGGGAAGACCCGGAGATTGGTTTCGTCAAGAACTGTGACGTGTTAGGGCCGTTTCCGTCGCGCGGGCGCTACACGGCGGTCATGTGCGTGAGTAAGCCGTTCACCTGGACGGACTACGAAGAAGAGAACGTTCATGAGTATTACTTTAATTGCGGCGGATGTGGTGCGCCTCATTTCGACAAGGATTACGAGGGAATTATTTTCAAGTGCGCGGATCGTAAAGACTTGAAAGTTGGCGAGAAATACGCGATTGCCGTCGATACGATCAAAGTGCCGCGCGAGATTCGAGACGTTTGCTATCGCGAGCTCGGGCAAGATGTGATCGAAGAATTTGAATTTCAGGCGCGTGTTCGCGAGCAGCGTCACATTGAGAAAATCGAACAGCGAACCAGGGATTTGTACTACGAAGACGATCAAAGGCGAGCAAGGGCGCGCGATCAGCGACTTGAACATGCGCGCGCTAAGCTCACAGAAGATGCCTGGCGGTGGCAGTCAGCCGATAGTGGACCGACCGGCGGTATAGGCGGCGGCTCTCGGGTGTATATTGAGAACACAGACGCCGCAGAGCATCTGAACAAAAGAGAGGAAGCAGCATAATGTCAACGAATTTAGCTTATTCAGAACCAGTAGTACCGCAGGATCAGTTTCGAGCAGAGGATGACCGTCACTTGATGCGCTTCGCCTGGAAGGGTGGCGCGTACATGGACTTGAATCGGTTCATGCCGAGTCAATTTGTCGGTGCTTTTCCGGATGACGTGATCCCATCGCATCAGTTAGTAGTCATTCCGGAGGCGCGGTCAATCGGGCCGTTTGAAGTGCCGGCGACGATTATGAGCGGCGATGGTAGCGTGATGCAACAAGGGCCGAGTTTCGCGGTTGGCTCGGAAGGAATGGTGCCTGCGCCTGTTTCGGCCACGCCGGACAGGTTCAATCCGAATCGAGGCGCGCGGCTAACTCGTTTCACAAACTCGCCAAAGATGTGCGGCTACATCCTGATGCGAAAGTACGAGTCTGAAGGCATGTGCTTGTTCGAGCAGTTGAAGGGCATGGCGAAGGATGAGATGCGGAAGCTGTACGCGCTGTTCATGCCGGTCAAGGTGAATGGTTCGTGGGACACGGTAAAGATTCAAGCGCTTGGATGGGATATGGAGCGCGAGGTCTTGGGCCAAGCCGTCTCGGGACCGTTCCTCGACGATATCCGGAAGCACTTGAAAGAAGGCGGCACAGCCGGACAGTGGCTGAAGGAGACAGAGGTACCAGGTAAGGGCAAGATGGCGACCGCGGAGCAGCGCAGAGACGCGAAGTACATGCTGCTCGAGATGCGTGGTGCCGCGACTCGCGCCTGGGCGTTTTTGAATACTCGCCTGAATGACACGGAGAAAGAGATTCGGCGCGCGCGAGACGGCAAGCCGGGCAAAGAGTATTACGATGCCGTGGACGAGCGTTTCACGGGCGGCGTACTACCGCTGGATATCGTAGCGATGGCGAACACGAATCGGGCTCCGATTGACCTGCAGGCGGCGCGTGAGCAGTCGGCGCGAGAAGAGAACCAAAATTCCGTGATGATGCAGGGATTCAATTTGATTGCCGACAAGATCGCGGAATCGAAGCAGGCGGTTACGATGGAAGACGTGCAGCGGATGCTCGCCGAACGCGACGCGCATTGGGCGGCGCAAATTGCTGCAATGAAGAAAGACGAAGCGACGGGATAAATGTCAACGATCCTTTCAGAGTGCGCCGGTATCCTGCTCGAGTATTTGGGCTCGCCGCCCAGAGAAGTTTTCGATGAGCAGGCCGCCACGATGGCGTGCATGGAGGCCCAGACCTTCTATCAGCATCAGGCAGGCCCGGCGATGGGCCGCCTGTTGACTGGTCGCAGCTTTGAGATCGACGCGCCGTCAAAGGAATTCCAGATCAATCAGGACGGCTTTACGTCTGCGGTCTACGTTGAGCGACGCGTGTATGAAGCGACTGCGGTGGGCGCAGATACTGATATTTGGGATAAGGTTGAAATTGTTGACATTCCGGATTTGGATAACGAGGCAGATATCGCCGAGTATTCAATCGCTTTCTACGGGCAGCCGCCGACTGCTCGATTATCGTGGGATCCGGCGCTTGATCCTTGGTCGCATTTGAAAATCTGGCACAGTCCCGATTCGGACGAAGCGGGCACTCTTGACGACGATTTAAGCCTGCCTATTAAGTTATTGAAGTACATGATCCCGCGCCGCGGCGTGCTTCTCTCGCTCGACAAACTTCAGGAACGAGCGCCTGCAATCTTCACTGAGGGCAGAATTGATCGCATGGAAAGACGAAACATGGCGATTCTGCGCCAGTACGAAGAAGAGTGGGAGATGTGGCGCTTCCAGTCAGGCGAAGATGAGGGCTGGACACAAATGGAAGGTACGATGGATAGGTTCTACGGCCACGGGCGACGCGCGCCGTTTTCACGCTAATGCCGAATCTTGCCACCTTATTGCGAGTGCAGAAACTGATGGCGCAGGCGCTTAATGCCGCGCCTGACGATATGTCCTACGCGGCGGCCACGCTCGCAGACCAGCAAAAGTACAATCCTGATCATATTACTGACTGTATCCTCTATGCGGATTTCGATGTCATCCGCACGCGCCAAAGCACGATCGGCGATGGGTATCGCACCCAATACGGAAGCGTGGTTGCGGTTGCGAACGGCGCGACGATTCCGGCGCATCCAGGGAAGATCGGATTTGTCGAAATCAAAAAGACTGCATCGGACTCGTTTCGGCGCGGCGTGAAGACGCAGAGCATTGATGAAATCAACAAGCTACTTGAAAACCCGGATTCACGTTACGGATCGGCGTCAATCTTTGGTGGCCGGTATCACATTGATGAAGAGATGCGCCTATATTTTACCGGGAATTCTTGTCAGATTTTCGTCCCGAGCGACTTAGCGATTACGGCCGCGTGCCAGGCGCCGGCGATTGACGAACCAAGGATTGCGCGCGGCGCGATTGCGATGGCGGCAAAAGACCCGTTGGATCCGAACCTTTTCAATTATTTCAACGGACTATTTCAGAGGGACTTGATGGGCATTCAGATGCTCGAAGCTCCTATTCCAATTCTTGATCAACTCGCGAAAGCAGGAGGTAGTTAGTTATGGCAAAGAAGAAAGCAGCAGTGAGGAAAAACGACGACATCCCGGAGACGGTGGCACCGGCTCCGGCGCATCGCGTGCTCAAGGCAGGCACGATCATTGTCGGCGCTGCGGATCGAAGCCCGGGAAGTAATCAGCCTATCACCACGCCAGGCAGCAGAGTACCGCTGCGGCTTGTGAATGATACGCCCGTCGAGTTTGACGGCTCTGACAGGGATGAAGTCTTTGTCAGCATTCTCGCCACGAACACGGAGAACTTCGCGCTGAACATCGGCAGCGTGCCCGGAAAGTGGAGTCCGACCGGCGCGCGACTGCCGAACGAGTGCGGAGTCTGCGGCACGGAGATTCCTGCGGCGGCGGCGGATCAGATAACTTGCGCCGGATGTATCGCCAAAGGCAAATTGCCGCCGACCGAATACACGGGCGAGGAACGACGCGTTCTGAAGGTGCGCAGAACTCAGGTTGTGCCGCTGAATGACGCGCCTGAAAGACGCGTTGGACCGACGGATCGACGTGAAGCAGTCGCGCAGAAAGCCGCCGTGCCGAAGCAAGTCGCCGCGAAGGCTGCCAAGAAAGCCGCAGCTAAGAAAGCGTCCGCGAAATAGCAAATGCCGTTATCGCTCGAAGGATACGCCCAAGGCGTAAGAGATTTGCTCACAGAGCAATCTGAGGCGGCCGCGGGCTTTACTGTGCCGGAAATCGCCGGACATACGCCGACGATCATGGAAGAGTTCGCGCGCATGATTGTCGCCGATCCGGACAAGCGCGAACTCTTGAAGCCCGCGACTCCGCTTAGCGGCAACGTTGCCGGAGGGTTCTACGACCTCGCGCCGCACTTGATCGCGCCAGACAATCTGATGCTGGAATTCATTCAGATGGCGGATATTCGTACCGATCCGGACGACCTCGGCACGGCGTTTCACTGGAAAGCGGAGCATGGGCAATTACGGATGAAACTGCCGACCGATTCCATGTTTCGTTCTTGCGCCGTTGAAGGTTCAATTCTTCATGTCAGAGACGTTGACGGCTCGCTTATCGCCGACATTGGCGCGATCACCATCTCCGGCCCGTTCATTCCTGTGATCGCCGAAGACGCGTCGTTGACGACGCTCCCGTTTTCCCTGTGGGGCGCTGCTCAGGCGTTCGGCGCAAAATATCTGATTTCTTATCGCGAGCAGCCGCGACGAACTCGAAATGCCCAAGCGTGAGCCACCGAAACAGTTCAAATTCAAAACCGCAACTGGCGCTGAATACGTCATCGGCGATCTTGGCAAGTCTTCGGCGCTGACTCGTGAAAAACTCGAAGAGTCAGTCCGTAACCAAGCGGCATGGTCTGAGTCCTCTCCACACGTACAAGTCGACGCGCACATGAGCGCAGTCCTTCGGGCTCGCCGCGAAGCTCCCGACTGGCTCGAAGGACTGAAGCAAGTCGAACTCGAACTTCATCAACGGCATTCGAAAGAAGAACGAAAGAACCTCAAGCGCCTTTTCAATCACTACTCGAAATTGCTGGCGGAAACGTTGGCGACGATGGGTGAGTACGAAGACGCGCTTTTGGTGCTTCCGAAGCACGAGACGGCGCTGAGACGCGAATGGAAAGCCTTGCTCGAAGCAGTCTGGAAAGACGACGAGCATATCTGCGGAAACAAATGTGAAGTCGCTTTCAATTCCGATCCGAACTTAATGACGCGGGAGCGAATTCATGCCTTCGTGTGGAGTAAAAAACACGGCAAGGTTATGCCCGCTGTTCGTGCGGCGTGCGGCGACTTGAACGTGAGGCCGTTGACGGGCGATCTACTTCGAAGACACACCGCTCGGAAGGAAGCAGACGAAATTATCAAAGGCCGCACGCCAAAAGAAGCGGTAGCGGCGCTTCGAGATGCTGGATTGACGGCAGAGAAGGTACTGCGGGCGTAACTTGACAAAAAGTGCAAATGGGCAAATTGACCGATTTGGCAAGTAGAGATATTCAAACTGAACTTTGCCTCGTGTCGCCCAGTGGGAGACAGATTTACAACGGTCGAGTGACGCCGCGTCTCTTTTCAAATCGACGTAGAGCAGCCTTCGCGCGATTGAAGTTGTATTCCAAGTAGCAATGATAGTGCATTCCAAGTTTCTGTCGATGGTTTTTATGAATCTCGGTGTTGCATTTTCGGCAGAGAGGATCAAGCAGTTCTGGCGTAAGAACCTGAATAAGTTGCTGGCTCATTAGACTGACAATTATAGCGCATGGAACTCCAAACCCTACAAGAAATCAGTCTCAGTAATTCCTTTTTTGACTCGCCGGACGGCTACGGCCCGATGGACGCCCTCGCCGCGGGCTCGCGCAACATTCTAGCCATCGGAGCCCAACAGAAAGGCTTTCTCGGCCTGTCCTTCCTCGCTCGTGGCGCGCGCGTCCTGATGCAAACGAAGAACACCTACGGCGGTCTGGAGGACTACGTTTCGGGAACCTCGCGCACGGTCGGCTCGATCACCGCAGGCGCAAACGTGCTGACGGATGCAGGTAACCCATTCGTGATCGGTGACGACGGCAAAGCAATCCAATTAATCAATTCCAGTTCAAATTCAATCGACCAAATTGGGTATTTGAAGTACGTCGCAGCGGGGCAGGTGACGCTTTTCACCGACTCCGCGCTGACGATTCCGATGACTTCCGGAACGACCTTCGCCGGGAACCTGTCGTACACGTTCGGCACGCTGATACGCGGCGCGGGATCTATTTTTAGCCATATCGCTTCGACGCTTTTCTATAATGGTGCCGGCCAGGTAATGTACAACGGGTCGAAGATCACTGGCGCTACGGCTTCATCAACGCTGAAGCTCTTACTGTCGCGCAACGGTAGCTACACAGCATCCAACTCCGGCCCGTACTCGGCCGGGCTCACGCAAACGAGCGCGCCGTCCGTCTTCGTCAAGACGACTCCGAGCGCTGGCTTCACTGGATTGCTGAATTCGCCTGCGCTGGCGCTGAAGATTGCGGTTCTGCGCAGAGCGACCGGCGCACGTTCTATCGCCTCGCCTTCGTCAGATGTCTTTTCCTGCTCAGGACAGACTGTTGTGGCGGTCGTGCCGACTATGCAGTCGGGCGGTTCGGATTGGGTCTTCTTCGCCACTCAGGCGGGCTTTGGCGGCATCGGCCCGTATCAAAGACTCCCTGTCAGCGGCCAACTCCAAGTTCCGGAAACCTATTTCACGCGCATCGTCACGGACGCAGTAACAAACAGCACACGCACGCTGACTTCAGCAACGGCAAACTTCACGGCGTCTGATGTTGGGAAGCAGATTGTTTTGAGCGGCGGCGGCTCACTGACGACGACGATCCAGTCCGTCACGAACTCCACAACGGTAATAATGACCGCTCCGGCTACCTGGTCGTCTTCTGGAAACACGGCGGTCGTTACCGCGATGATTGCGCTGACGAATCCGCGTACTGTGACAGACCTCGTGGCGAACGGTACGACAACTGTGACCTCAGCAACGGCGGCGTGGACGCAAGCAGATGTCGGCAAGCAGGTCGTTATCAATGGCGGCTCCGGCGCGCTGGCTTATCAGACGCGAACCATCGCGACCGTAACGAACGCTACGGATGTTGTACTGAACTCACTTGTGGCGGCCAGTACGGGCGCGACTGCTACGATTGTCGACGTCAATGGAACCCTGCGCGCAATCGAACTCGAATGGCAGGATGGCGATCTAACTTCAGAGTTTGCGTGGATTGACGACTATCCGCCGCCGGCAGGAACGCACTGCGCGGCGCTGAATAATGTTACCCTCGTAGGCGGGTGTTACGCGGACGCGACGGCGGATCCGACAAGCTCTGGTCCAGGTACTTGCATCGCGCAGTCGCTTCAGAACTTTCCTGAGAGTTTTCGCCCAACTGACCTTTTATACTTGCCCGAACCGATAGTCGGCATGCTTGGGCGCCAGTCGGATAACTTCATGCTCGTAGGCTGTCGCGACTCAACGCATCAGGTTCAATACGTGGGCGGATCGGATGGCCCTGCGTGTGTGCTGACGACTATGTGGGCTGATCAAGGTATCGCGCATCCGCACGCATGGTGTCTTTGCTACGGAATTCCTTTTGTAATGATCGCCAAAGGCAAGATCGCTACTCTGAACGCTTTGGGCCAGCCGGACAGTACGTTCATGGCGCCGATTGCCGAATCAATCAAAGACTGGGAGCCTGAGAATACGGTTCTCGACTTTCATCCGAACACAAACCAGTTTGTTGTTTCGAACGGCGCTCAGGCGTACGGATTCTGTTTTGACCAGGGCGGATGGTCCAGCGTGCTTCCGTACAGCGACTTCGCGACCGGCAATGCTTTGTCTGCCGTGAACTCGCAGAAGAAGATGAAGATCGTGATTGAGGGCAATGGTGCCCACCCGCTGTTTACTTTCAATGAAGGCGCGGGCTCGACAGTGACGGCAATGTCGCACTGGTTTGAAGCCTCTGGGCGCACAAAGACGATCTGGGAGTGTGCGGAACGAATTCAAGTAGACTCCACATCAACGACTCCGTACGTCTCTGTTCATCGAAACTTCCGGGTGCCAACAGATAATGCTGGCGCGATTACGAACGCGACGAATACCTTAACCACGGCTACGGCAGGATTTTTCACCGCGGCAGACGTTGGATCGTACGTGCTTATTCTTGGCGCCGGTGCTGCGGGCGCGCCTTTGCTCGCTCGAATCAAAACCTTCAACAGCGCGACTTCGGTGAACCTGGGCGATCCCGATCCGACTGTCCCGATCGTCAGCGCGGCGAATCGGAACGCCGGCGCGACCGTCTCGAGCGCGTTCTTTATTATCGCAAAGAAGATTTACGCGAGAACGCCGCGGTACAAAAAATCGAACGTCTTTCGTCCAAAGCGAGTTCATGTCCGCGAGGCGTATGCGTATGCAATCGGGATTACGATTCCGCAGACCACGGGGAACGTGCAAGCGCTTGGAGCTACGCTGTATGGCATACCTGACGGTCAGTCGGCAGGGATAACGGCGTGAACATTCAATCCCTCGATGATAAAGTCAACAATTTACGCGTTCAGTTGAATCGGGCGCAGGACACTATTAGTGCGCAGGCCGCCCAAATCGCCCTGCTTGACCGTACCGTCAAAGACTTGCCAAAGTCCGGCGCGCCGGGAATTCATAACTACATCCGAAACGGCGACTTCTCCCACTCGTTCGATACTTATTACAACCTCCCTTCAGTCGCTGACGACACTCGATTCGAGTGCTGGAATGTCTACACACACGCCGCGCCGTCAGTCGGTCAGCAACTTAAAGAGGATTCGGTTTATTCAGGTGCGGCAGTAGCTGATTCGACAGCGCTGCCAGACACCGGGAGATCAGACACGCCCACGGTCGATCCGTGGTGGGATCGCACTCAGGGACATGGAATGATCGGATCTACGCGCACGATTGACTTTGTTTTACCGGGAAACGTGGGTGTTGCAGCACGAAAGTTCTCCTTCATGCTGATTGCCGCCAAGCGTTCCGCGAATGTTGGCGTGCCTGGGCGCTTCTTTGCGGGAGTTTGGGACAATACCGCAGGCCAGCGCGACTTCCTGAATGGCGACGGCTTCTCGATTGACGCCGAAGTTGTCGGCATTCCCGCCACGACCGTTTCCCGCGAATATCTGATCGTAATGACCAGCGACTCAGGGAAGACGGTGAAGAGTTCGACGGTCACGGTGAATAACGCGCCAGCGGATTCTGCCTTTGTCTCAGGGCAAGTGTATGTGCGATTGACGTGGCCGAACTTCGCGGGCTTCATTCAATCGGACATTTACCGTAAGACCGCAGGCGTCTACGTTCTTCTGGCGCGTCAAAGCACGGTCGTTCAATACTTTGACCAGGGCGACATTCAACAAAGCGTCGGGAACTATCCCGACACGTCAGACACGCAGCAGAAAGCGATCGTTTATTCTCCGGCGGGCGCGTTCGACTCTTTTCCGATTGACGGCGTGGATCCGGAGTGGCAGCAGTATTTGATTACACTGCAAATTCCGCCGACCTATGTTCAGTCGAACACGACAGATAAGCAATGGCTGCGAATCGGCTTCGACCAGGCGCTAACCGGGAGTGACGCGGCGCACGGGATGTTGATTGATCTCGTAGGACTGTCGCCGACATCGGGGAGTTGGGCGCATAATGACGAAGATAACAAAGGTCAACAGCAATTTGTATCCACACCGACCGGCACGCAGGGCGGCGCGGGTACGGGCGGCGGGTCGTTCGAACCGCCCGATCCGGGCGACGGTGGCCCGCGAGAATTCACCATTGCGTAAAAAATTCTTTATGACACGCTTGGATTTGTGTCAATATGCCCGGCGACGGTCAGTCTGACACGTCGCCCAGTGGGAGAGACGGATTTAGATTACATGCTTCCAACGCTGAAAATTAACGATGTCTTTAACGTGGGACTGGCAAAGTCCGTATTCCGCTCCCAGGGCGGATTGACTTATTCCGCCAGCGGCGTAGCGGCGTCGAATCTCGCGAACGTCGGTTTCGGTCAGTCGCGCGTTGTGATGCTGCTCACCGGCGTACTCGCCGCGATGTCGGCCTTTCGCAATCTTGTCTTGCATGTTGCCGTTGTTGTCAGTGCTAAACAGATGATCAGGGCGCACGCAAGGTGGATTGTCGCAATGGTGCGCGACTACTTCGGCCAGCCAGCCAAAGCAGATAAGGAAGGCATAGCGATGTGCGCGCAGAGCCCAGCGCCTGCCGCCAAACTGTCCGTAGCCGTCTCTATCGCGCCCAAAGCGCCATTCCCAACAATCGCCCTTTGGACCCTGACCGGGCAACTGATTAACCTTGCGCCAAAAGCGCCGCATAACGTTAATAGCGGTGTCAGGAGGCAAGGACGGTGGTGCGCAGGAATCACACCGGAAGCCCCTTCCGACTTTTCTTTTCGGATTACTACAAATCTCGCATATTGGGTTCATTTACTGAGAATACCAAACGATATCGGTATTTTGAAAGGAAAAAGCATTGGCTAAGGGCAGCCGCGCATTAGCAGAGGAAATGAAGCGCCGCGATATTGAAGATCGCGCAGCGCAGCATGAAGCGTTGACTGCCGCTACGACACCTTCTGCCGCCGAAACCGATCTTGAAAAGGATCGTAAAGCCTACTTCGACTGGAAAGCTAAGGGCGACTTCCGCACGCCGCCGCCGGGACTTATCGGCATTAACTACGGGCCGGAAGCGGTACGGCGCAGACAACTCGAACAAACGGCAGTCCCGACCGGCGCGGCAGGAATGGGCGCGGCGTATGCGAGTCCGACCGCTTTGGCGCTGACTCGCGACTACCTATCGAATGTAAACGCCGAAAACGACGCCACGGCGTATCAGGGCGCGTTGCAAGGCGAAGACCTGTATCAGCGTACCGGAAATTCGCTTGGGTTGATGAATGCTGACTTTGCGCGCAAGTCATCAGTCCTCGGCGCGACAACCAACCAATCGCAGCTTTCGACGGGCGCCCGTATCCAGACCACACCGAAGCCTTGGACTCAGACTATTTTACCCGCGTTAATCAGCGGCGGGCTATCGGCGGGCGGAGCGTTCTTAGGTGGTCCCGCGTTCGCGGCAATGATGAAGCCAGTAACCAAAACAGTATGAAGCGAATACTTCTCAGTCTAGTTTTTCTTTTAATGCTCTGCGCTCCGGCGTGGGCGACTCAGATCACGGTAAGCTCATTTCAACCGGGGCTTTCTTGGAATTACGGCTCGACGCAGCCGGTTACGCTCAGGATCTACGTCTCAGCATCTTTCGTCACGAGTGATGGCGTCTCCATAGTCGCCAGTCCGGTCGGCGGCGCAGGGTTCTATAAGACGATTACTTGTTCAGTTGTGGGCACGACGCTCACGGTCAGTTCTTTCGTTATTCCGAGCACAACCGACGCGACTCCGACCACGGCCAGGTACACATTCATTTTCTTTCAAGGCAGCACGAAGCGCGACGTCTTATGGTCGAACTATCAAGTACCCGTCTCGCTCGGTACGACAATTTCAAACAGTCAGTTGGAGATTTACAATCGCACAGCGCCAGCGCCGCCGCGCCCGGGCTTCCCGACTACTGACCAAGTGCAGCAATTGATTAACGCGGTTCCGCCGACAGTCAAGATGACGGACGCGATTTATGGTATTGGAACATTAAGCGTACCGGCGGCGATCTCTACGGCACCAAAAGTGGTCGGTAACAACGATCCGCGCGTTACGGCAGACCAGGCGGCGAGTGTCGCAAGCATTAGAACGCTCGGGCTGGACACGCTTCAGGCTATGCCGGGCGCGGTTATACCATTGCCCGCGCCTGGCAAGGTGACTCTGACAGATGATGGGGCCGGGACTCTTTCATCGGGTACTTATAAGATTGGAGTGGTTGCGGTCAATGCTCTTGGTGGTGAGGGGCAGTTCGACCCACTTGGGTACGCAGCAAATAACTCAATCACAATTGTCGCGAGTCATAACATTGGAGTCGTGTGGTCAGCAGTGGCGGGGGCTGCAAAATACCACGTTTACGTTTGGGGGCCGACAGGGACATATTACCAGCGGTACTACGAAACTTCTTCCACGTCGCTAATTCTTTCCGAAAATCCTGTTGGGCCAGTACTAACTTTAACCAGCGCAACAACCAATCTAATCACCGCATGGACTGCCACGAACCCTATTGAGTTGACTACCACGTCGCCTCACGGTCTTGTTACTGGGCGGTCAGTGATCATCTCAGGCGGGACGGGGATTACCCAGAAGATTAACAGTGGATGGATAGTTACAAGGACCGGGGCGAGCACGTTTACCATACCGCTTGATGGAACGTCATTCGTCACCGGTTCACCTTTAGGCACTCCCGTTGTGCAGGCCATCTCAGTTACCTCATCGAATACAGGTGGAAGCCTTAAAGCAGGTAGTTATTACTTCGGCATCGAAGCCGAGTTTTCAGATGGCGGGACGGTCGATCAGTCGGCCTATTATGGTAACTACCCAGTGGGAACAGTTACTGGCACTGACACGGGTTCGATCACCGTTTCGTGGACAGCGGTAACAGGGGCAACCCTCTACCGGGTTTATGTCGTCAGCGATCAAGACGGCAACCCACGGACGCACACAAAATACTTCACGACGGCGTTAACCAGCATCACCGTTACAGGAACTGAATCGTATATCCGCGGAGTTGCGGCCTCACAGTTTCATGGTGAGGGAGAAACTGAATCGAGCGCGGTTGGAATCTTTGGAACGATCCGTACCGTAGCCGATGCTAAAAGTTACTTTGGCGGCGACGTCTCGATAACCGCGAAGAAGGGGGCTGATGCGGGGTTTCAGGCTAACCGGTTTGACAGTAACGGGTTTGCTGGCCTGTCAATGCGTCAGAGCGCCCAAGAGTACTGGCGGATGGGAATGGAAGGCAGCGAACAGAACTTTTATATCTTCCGACCCGTTTCACCGTTCTTCATGTTCAAGATAGATTACGACACGGGGCTGACCACTGTTGGGCTATCGCTTCAGGTTAATGGCTCCGTTCAAATAACCTCCCCAAGTAATGTCATTCAGTGGCTTGCTGGAGAGGGCAACGTAGATAGAATTATTCTTAATCCGTCTAATGCTGGAATCGGAATAGATAATTTGCATGGTGACGTGACTATTTGGTCGCCAGTTTTAGAGGGGGTAAGTTTCAAAAACGATAACCGCAATGGAACACTTTTGGCCCGATTAACGGGAACTGGTAATTTTGGTATTGGTACAGACGCACCGACAAGCAAGTTACAGGTGGTGGGACTACCGGTGTATGCCAATAACGCTGCCGCCCTGGCCGGAGGATTGACGGCTGGCGCTTTTTACCGGACGGGCGCGGATCCGGACGCGGTTGCGGTGGTTCACTGAGACGGATTAGGGAGTGACAATGAAACGATTTTTACTCTTAGTTTTGTTCCTTTGCGCGGGCGCGGTAAGTGTCATTGCCCAGACGCCAACCACAACTCAGAACGCGCGGCGACTGCCGAATGGATCGGGCGCGCCGACCGGAAGTTGCGTGGCGGGTCCGCCGTTCATTCAGACCTACATTGATTCGTCGACCACGCCGCCGACAACTTACTACTGCAAAGCAGGGACGTGGACAGCATCATCTGGCGCGGGCTCTGCGGCTCCGAAAGACGCGACCTACATCACGGAAACCGCAAACACGACTCTTACAAATGAGTTTGCCTTGGGATCGCTGGCGACTGGCATTCTCAAAAACACTACGACGACAGGAGTGCCGAGCGTCATCGTTCCAGGCACAGGCGTCGAAACCGCCCTTGCGGTCAACGTAGGTTCGGCCGGGGCGTTCGTGACCTTCAACGGCGCGTTAGGCACGCCGTCGTCAGGAACAGCCACTAATCTCACGGGAACGGCATCAGGGTTGACTGTCGGCAACGTCACGGGTACAGGCGTAGCATCGGCAACCTCGTTGGCTCTCGGTGGCGCGACTATTGGGACTAATAATTTAGCGGTCACCGGAAAGAGCGCTTTTAGCAGTCAGATGGTTGTTACTGGTCCCTCTGGCGACTATACAATTGTTGCCAGCAACCTCGCAGCGGCGGGTAGCTCATACGGCCTTGAAATAAACGCAGGAGGCAATTCGTCTGATTGGCCGTTCATCGTGAACGATAGAGTAGGCGCGACACTGCTCCTACTGCGGGGTGATGGTGATTTACAGCTTACAAAGACTGTTACAGCCGCAGGCACGACCGGCACTCAGACGATTAACAAAACCACCGGGTCGGTCAATTTCGCTGCCTCCGCAACGTCGCTTGTAGTTACCAATTCGCTTGTCGCAGCTACTAGTATTATCCAATGCACTGTAGGTACTAACGACGTAACCATGAAGTCAGTTCAGTGTGTGCCGGGATCGGGTAGCTTTACGATTTTCGCTAACGCGGCTGCTACGGCTGAAACGCGAGTTAATTTCACTGTAACGAACTAAAGGTAGGAAGATAATGAAACATCCATATCGTTCTGCGACGCTCGGCCTCCTATTGATGCTTATGAGCATGGCTGCTGGTCCACCACTACTTGAGCGTTCTTGGGACTTTCTCAGTCCTGAAGCGTTCGGGCAAGCCTCAGACACCTGCTCAGATGGACAGTCCATCGTGCTCGACACGGCAAATAAGCGATATAAGTGCATCTCGACGCCGCTGATCTTTCGCACCAAGGCTCTGAACGTCAACCAAACCAACACTGACATTGGATCGTTTGCTGGGCTTCCTGCGCGTTACATTGTGAGACGCTTCACGGTTGATAATGCCTCAGCGACGCCAACATTGAGTACGATAGCGTTGCGCACGGCAACAGGTGGTGGAGGAACTGCCATAGTAACCGCCCAGGCGTTATCTACTCTGAGCGCAGCCACAACCTTTATTGACGCGACACTGGCGGTAACGACTTCGGCGCAGACCGCCAGCACGTTGACGATTCGCGCAGTTGCGGCGGCAGGGACGACATCAACCTGTGACTTCACGCTTGAAATTGTCCCATTGCCATGAAAGGAAAGCAATGAAGCGACTATTGTTGATTCTTCTGGTGGTAGTCACAGCGGGCGCACAACAGCCAAAGCCGGACGCCGTAACGCTCCCGGCCGAAGCCAGCAAGGCGTACAATGCCATTGCTGCTCGTCAAGCAGAACTCGCTCAACAGTGGCAGATTCTGGAGAGCCAGCGGCAGATGTTGCTGATCGGCGCTAACGTGCCGACGGAAGCACGAATGAATTGCACGGGCGATCCAGTTGTCTGTAAGAAGCCGGAGACAGCGAAGGCGGGTCCTGAGAAGAAGTGAGGCGCAATTGATAAATGCCTTCATGGGTTCTTTACATCATCGGAACGGCGGCGGTAGTGACGGCCATCGGCGTACTATGGACGAAGGCTATCAAGCCCACCGCAAAGCTGATTACAACCACGGATCAGATGTTGCCGTTGCTAATCACGCTGACAGAAACTTTCAAAAGCAATCCAAATGGATTCAAGGTCTTAAATGAGATTGCGGCGCAGTTCAAAACAGACAGCGGCTCAAGTCTTCGGGATGTAGTCAACAGACTTGAGGAAGCAGCGAAAGAGAATCGCGCAGCAGCAGACTTGTTGAAGGTTGGGGTCGAGGCTCAGAAGCAGTTAGGCGAACAGGATCGGGAGCAGCTTCGGCAATTATTGATTTCTCTTGATCGGGTCGGAGTAAAAGTTGACGCGGGGGCCGCAACGGGATTAAGAAACGAAGCCGCGGCAAAGGTGGTAGCATCTGATTTAGCAAGTCACCGTGACAAGAAGTGAACGGGAGGAAACTATGACACTCTTACTGCTCTTACTTATAAACAACATCGGTGGCAACGGGCCGCAGTTCGCGCTGCCGTGGATATTCTGGGTGGCGTTTGCGCTGTGGATATTTCTCGGATTCAGGTGGTACTGGCGCGGCGACGGTGCGCCCGGTCGGTGGATCGGGCCGGGCAATCACGCCATGATCACGCTCTTTATCTTCCTACTCGGTTGGGGGATATTCGGGCTACCAGGCATCGGCCGCTGAATTTTACTTGGCAATCAATTTTGTTTTCTGTATAACCACGGAAGTTAATGGAGGCACATTATGAGTGAAGTCACGATACCAATGGGCGGCGGCGCGAGTTATTCGGGCGGAGTCGGTACTCGAGGGCGCTGTCCGCGCATTTCGAGTTCGGGCGCGACGACCGGAATGGAAGATTCGCCGTATGCGAGCATCGAAGTTTCATTGACCGCTGCACAAATCAAGGCTCTGCGCGCGACGCCGGTAGAACTTGTTCCGGCACCAGGCGCGAATAAGGTGCTTGATTTCATCGGCGCGCATTTTCAACTGCTCGCTGGCGGGACCGGGTTCACTGAGAGCGGATGCAACCTTGGCATCAAATACACGGACGGGTCAGGCGTCCAAGTGAACGAGACGGTCGAGGCGACAGGCTTCATCGACCAGACCGTGAACACGAATACGAGTGCTCGCAAGAAACTCGATCCGATTGTGGCCGCGAGCGCTGCGACGAATAAAGCCCTCGTGCTTCACAACGTCGGCGGCGGCGAAATCGCGGCTGGCGACGGCACGATGAAAGTGAAAGTGCTTTTCGCTGTTCACGCTGCAGGCTAAACGTCTCCCAATGGGCGACATTCTTTCGGAGGTCTTCGAATGAAACGCAATCTGCTTATCTCTTTGGTTTTGCTTCTAACGTTGGTGGCTATCGTGATCGCCAACACATATTCTGGCGGCGTGTCCGGCACGGCGACCGGAAACGCGCTTCTGAAAAGCACCGGCGATCGCTCAGTCGGTGGATCTTCCGCGTCAGATGACGGCACGACCTTCACGATTAACACGAACAAGGTTCTCATCACTGAGTCAAACGGCAACACGACGATTGCCGGAACTCTGGCTGTCACCGGCGCTACGGTGCATACTGGCACGGTCAATGGCCCGTTCGGCGCGGTGCGGCAATTAACCACACCTGTCGTGTTGACCGCCGCACAATCAGGCCAATTAGAAGTCGTTGCGAGTACGGCGGATGCGGTAACTACTTTCACTTTGCCAGCGGCGTCTACCGCAGGGTTGCGTTATTGCTTCGCCGCAGACGTAGTAACCGGTTCGAATCGAGAAATTGACATCGAACCGCCTGGCGCCGCCGATCTCATTGTCGGCACGACGACGCCCGCCGGCGGAACCGGCATCGCGACTACTGCAGGCGCGGGGCACGGCATCAAGAATACTCACGCGACGGCTGTGCGCGGCAATTCGGTCTGCTTACAGTCGGACGGGACGAACACGTGGTACATGACGAGCCTGAGCGGTATCTGGGCGGCTTACTAAAATGACGCTTTCACACACAGACGAAAAAGGCAGGACATTTGCTTTAGCTGACGGCGATCAAACCGTAGCGTCGCTTTTAGCCGCAGCGGGTCTGGACATTTTCTCCGGCTGCAAGAGCATTGAGATTCGCTGCGAAACAAACGGGCCGATCGCTGTAGCGGTCAATACTGTAATGACGGCACTGACTGATGGTAAGCAGTTGGCCGGAACCGATGACACGGTGCTCCGCTCCGTTCGATATGAGCAGAAAGACACCAATCACGTACACATCTTTGCGGTCGGCACGGCGGATAAGGTGTACATCGAAGTCAGCAGTTTCTAATCGAGAAATCCTGCTACCGCACTGGCAGGTGAAGGCGCGTCACTTCCGGGTGGCGCGTTCTTTTTTTTTAATTGAAGGCCGTGAGGCAAAGGCGTAGAATGTGAATCCTGAACTCGAAGTTGGGAGTTCTATTTTGAAAACGTAGAGGGGTAATCGACTTTCTATGGCAACTAGGAAGAAGATAGTCGCTGAAGGGCGGCGCAAGAAGAGATGGGAAATTAACTGTTCAGGGAGAGAGCCGGAGAATCAACCACTCCGGCTCTTTTTCTATGCAGAGATAGGGATTTCGAGCGCGCTGAAGGCGTCGGCGAGGGTTTCGACTTTGAACACAGGCGAATCACTCCATTCATCAAAGAAGTCTTGTTGGCCCGGACGCAGCCGCCGCTCGGACGGTTTACGGGATCCGTCCTTTACTTCAAGCAGGCTAATCTTGCCTTGGTAAGAACAAAGCAGATCGGGTAGATCGCGTGCGTCGAGAATGCGCACCTTAACTCCGGCCTTGCGGAGCGCGTTGACGATGATATTTTGATTGGCGTCTTTGCGGGCTTTGTGGCGCATTAGTTTCCTCTTAGAGTTCCGATTGTTCTTGGCAAAAGGCTTCATAGCCAGCATCTTCTTCGTCCGCTTCTGCGCACGGTCTGCATTGATAGTTCTTATCGTTTGGATCGTCTTCATCCTTGATGTAGGGATCGTCGTCTTCGATTAGCTCTGACATAGGGAATTTATCGCCGCATTTCCAGCAGTAGTCCGTCTTCACCCTGTCGCGCTCCGGGATAAGTGCGCTGCGGTTCATGTGTTCCACGAGGATGTTGTGCATTTCATTTGCCTGTCGCTGAAGGTTGATCATTTCGCGCAAATCTATCTGAAACACTTTAGGTTTATGCTTAGCTTTGCGGCGCTTGCGTCTGTCCTGGGCGGAAGCGAGGATGCGCGCTACACGTCTTAGGCGGGCGATTTCATCGGGAGCAACCTGAGCAGCGGCGTCCACGATCTCTTTGCATTGCGCGTCAGGCGGAATGTTGACTCTCAATTTTCTCTCCCATTGGGTGATAAATTCAGAATTGGCAATACGCCGTTGATTGCCCATTCCGTCACGAGCGGCCTGATAGCCGCCCAGTCTGCGTAAGGGCGGCCGTCCGGCGGATAGACCAATGGACAACCAAGTGCCGCGTCGTCGATGTACAGATGCGCGTAAGTCTTTCGTGATGAAGACCACGAGCCTTGATCGGGATTGTGGTTAATACCCCAAAACATGACGCCTTTCGATTTACAGAATTCTACCGCTTCTGTCAGCGTGTTTCCGTGTATTCCGTGATCCGAACGGATCGTCCAAAGCACCAACTGAACGCCCATGTCTTGAAGCTCACGCAGACAGTCGAACGCGTAGGGTACAGGCGGGCCGATAATCGGATACTCATGCCGAACAAGAGTGCCGTCGAAATCTACTGCAAGAATTTTCACGCTTCCACCGCCTTTTTAGGAATTGATTCAATAAGGTTTGAATAGACCGATACACAAAATCCGCAGAGCAACATCTTAATGCTGCGCATGTGCCCGTTTGACCTTGCGGTAATCACCGACAACCGGACCGGCTCTTCGCCGTTATGTCCGCAGCGCTCGCACAGTCCCGCCATCGCTACCGGATCGGTCATAAAATCTACTTCGTCATCCGCGCCGCCTTCGCCCAGGATGGCTTTTGATAAGTGATAAGCATTGAACAGCGCCGGATGCAGCGCGCCTTTTTCGCCGATGTACTTGTCCATTGCTCTGACATTTTCGCGAATCAGGTAAGTCAGAAAGACGGGCGCCGACTGCGCGGGTACTTGTTTAGGCTCGCCGGAGTCGTGCGCGTCGCTCGTCCGCTTGTCGATCGCGGTGCGAATGCGTTCTCTCTGACGTTCCATGTTTTCGAGCACATGCGTAGTGACGTTGGCTTTCAGCGCGACAGATAGCGGCACAGCTTCGCCGCTCGCCGGATCCGTCGAGGCGCCTTGCAGCCACTCAGAAACTTTGTCTTCGGTCCCTTCGCGCACCTGGCGCAGTAGCGTCGCTGTCACCGGACGGTCGCCCGCGATTTCTTTGGCGATGCTATGCACGGCGACCTGCAAGTCCTTTTCGAGCCCGACAAGTTCTCGGGCCTCGCGCTCTGACTCGACTGGCACGTTGTCAGCAACCTCGGCGGCGGCGATTAGCCTGTAGGCATGGCTGGCGCCGAATCGCCAGCGGTGGCGACAGTACGAGGCGAAGTCCGGATAGTTTTCGCGGTAGAGGCGCCTATCTTTGATTTCCAACAGGGCGGCGCCGGCGGAGATGAATGCTTTAATGTCGCGCTCGACGATTGCTTCGAGGCGCGTAAGCTCCGTTGACTCGTCAGAAGTGATAGGTTCAAGGGATTCTGAGTTCATTCGTTTTCTCTCCCAGTGGGCGACACGGGCAGTCGGTACAGTTCGATCTTATCGACGCCGGAAGCGCGGTAAGACATCGACGGGTAGATTCGCCATTGCTGTGCCGACCCTTCAGCGAGAAACGCCAGTATCGCTCGTTCTGCGGGCGTCTCGCCTTCCAGTTTAATGCTCGGCTCTTTCTCGCCGTGAAATTCGAGTAGAAACTTCATCAGGCTCCTTTCGGCAGATGCAGTTGATAGTAGCGTCGCCACGCCTCGGTGACGTCTTTGAGGGCGATGTTCCCAATCCCACCGTCGTGGTAGAAGTAAGCGTCAAGCACGAAATCGAGATGCGCGGCAGCGGCAGTAACCTCTGGCGGCGGTTCTTTCAAGAAGGGCGGCAGCGGACCGGTCGGCGGAACGCGAAAGGTCTTCGGGATCTTCGCCCCGAGCGTCCAGTCGATGTTCGGGTAGTGCGCGTTGACTACTTTGAACGCCTGCTTGAGCCACGCGCACATAGCCGCCTCGCCGCCGTTTTTAGGTGTATCGGGTTTAGTCGTAGTATCCAAGGTCGTCGTCATAATCCTCGTCGTCGTAGGTATCATCGCCGCCGCAACCTTCAGGACTGTACGGACATTCGCACATCATCGATGAATACTCTTCCGTCTCGACCTCACAGTCGTCGATGTCGCCGTGACAGTAGCAAGCCTGACCGCATTCAGGGCATGAGTGCATTACTGCTTCATCCTTTCCAAGAATCGCTCTTTCTCTGCGATCCGCCGCGCTAACTCAGGGTTAGGCTTCTCGCGGAACGCCTGTCGCATCATTCGCAGCGCGTTCTGCGTGCGCGTGACGATGATTTGCTGTGCCTCGACGCGCGGGTTCATGAGAATAGTCGCATTCCGCTTCTTATCGCGTCGACGTCAGCGCTATGCCCGACGATTACGGTTGTATCCTTCGGCCCAACAATGTGATCGACTACGAATACGGCGCGCCTCTCGCCAGTCAGCCTCCCTTGCTGATGTTGAATGCCGGGCTCGTACTTGTATTCGTCCAAACTTAGAAGAAAACGGAAAGCCATCGCCGCAACTTGGATCGCCTCAGCGCGAACATCGTCAGGGTTTGATTTGTGCGGCTCGTAGACCGCCTGAAGCACGGCTTTTTGAAGTTCGCCTACTTCTTCGCCAACGACAGCCATCGCATGAAGCGGGTCAGTCGGCCACGTCGGAAACTTTGTGGTCGCCGCCGACACTTCGGCTAACACCTGTTCTGGTATGTTCATAATCAATTCCTCATTCCTGAAAGTCGCTTACTGAAACAGTTCGCGCAGATGCCGATCACGTCCTGGCGCTCGTTCTCGCCAATGGCTCTGACGATGCACTCGGTCGGATGCTTCCCGCAGAGCGCGCACAATCGCTCCATCGCCTTCAGCAAGGCGCAACGAAAACACTTCGCCAGCGGTGGATCGGAAAACGTGATGAACTCCGCCGGTTCGTCGCAGTCGAGACAGCCTACGATGTCTTGAACTGGGCGCGCGTGATAATCATCTCCTTCGGCCCATTTTCGGGCTTTGCTCTGCTCGTCCTGTAGTTGTTTTTCAAGCGGAGACGGATTTGGCGATTGCGGGCGATTTAAGGCGTCTGAATTCTCCCCGGCCTTGCCGTGCATCCTGTCAGGGGTGTCTGGCAAGGGAGGCGCAGGCTGTGCGCACGTGGCGATAGAATCCTTCGAAGGCTCTACCCCTTCAGATGGTACTTCGCGGGGCGGTAGCCCTTCTTCCCGAATCCATAGCCTCGCGCCGCAGTCGGGACAGATCGGCTTTGCCGCTTCGCCGATAGGCAGGATGAAAGGACATGACGGGCAATACATCTGCGTCAAATACTCGCCCATAATTCTCCTAACTCGTGAATCCAGTCGCCGACCGGATCGGTATCGTTCGTGTAGAGCGCGTCTGTTGTGGTCGCGGAAATCCCGTCCAAGATTGCGAAGATGAGCGAGCGACAGCGTTCAAGTTGCCAGTCTTCGCGGGAAGGGATGGCGGTCTGGTACGTCTTTCCTTCCATGTAGAAACATTTGTCTCCCACTGGGCGACACTTGGGCGCGGCGGTTTTCGTGTCTTCGGATACTTGCGACGTTTGGCTTTCGGAATCTCCGACATACCATTCGATCGGACGCGTGCGTGTCGATTTACGACCTTGCGCCTTCTCGTTGGCCTCCGTCGCCTCGCTTTGGGGAACCGTGTGAATATCGGGATTAAAACCGGGGAAGACTTGGGGAATAACTTCCCACGAGGAATCAAGCCACTCCTGAAACTTGCCCGCGATCTGAATTTCAAGCAGAGTGCGATCCTTCGGCAACTCGCCTGTCTCGATCCATCCACAAAGGTACTTAAATGCCGCGTTCCATTGTCCCGTGAATAGGTTGCGGCCTAGCGATTCGTCAAACCAGAGATGTTTCAGTTCAAGAAACCATCGGACGACCGTTTCAGGATGAACGGCGCTGGTAAGCTGGTACTTGCGCCCACGTGCCTTTTCGTTATCGTACTTCGCCCCAACGGACGCGACATCCTCCCCCAAAGATGCCGCGTCCGTGCGATTCTCGGAGTGCGTAGTCTCCGAGCCAGCCGCGCCGAATCCACATTCAGCGCAGGATTCAAAATCGCCTGAACCATCAGAGCGAGGTCTGAGCGGAGCGGCGCACTTTGGACAAAGCGTCATAACCATCGGCCCTTGCGCCGCTGCGCCGTATTCAGCGCCAGCGAGAAAGGCGGATTTGACTTCATCTTCCAGTCCGAAGACTAACTTGCCGCCGAGATTACGCACGCCGGGAAACTTGCGCCGCAGCCACACTTCAAACGCATCTTCTACTTTCCACGGTGGCGGCCCGGACGCGGTTTTATGACTGAGAATCGCGTTCAATGCGTTTACGCGGGCTACGACAGATTGAGTCCACGGCACTGACTCTGGCGTTGCAGTGGTAAGCAGGTTATTCAGCGCCGCCGCCTCTTCTCGCAGTCGGTCGATTTTCGCGGACGGTATCTGCCCGAACAATGGTGGCGGGTCGGTACGGACGCCTCGTTCTTTGGCCAGGCGGCTAAACTCAAGATGTCCGCCGTATTCCGCGCCGGTCGCTAACGCGGTAAAGAACGCTGACTCAACCTCTTTTTCGATAATCGGCCCGAAAGCGCCTCGGTACTTCCGAAAAGCCGCCCACGCCTGTTGTTCCCAGTCCTCGCGTTCCTTGGCGCCGGTATGTGACGCTAAGACTTTTTCGATTAAACTCATAAAAACTGATTCTCCTTATCGTCTGGTACTTCTTCGCCTAACTCATCCAACGTCGGATAGAACTGCATCTTTGGGCGATGAAACTGTAACTTGATAGCGCGCTTGCCCACGGCTGTCGGACCATTCCTTTGCTTCCAGACCGCCAGTCGCGCTTTTGACAAATCACCTTCGTCCTTTTGCGCTTCGGTGGTCAGCACGGCAAACAGGTCGCACGCCTGGTAGTACGCCTCTCCGCCGTCAATACTTTCTGGCCCCGGGTCTTTCTTTCCCCACGCAGACCGATTGAACTGCGCCGCCACGATCGTTACTAAGTCCTCGCCGATGCTGATGTCCTGCTGAATGAAATCTGCAGTGTATTTCAACTCCTGAGTTTTATTCTCATACTTGTCGCGCCCGCGCCCGTATCCGCTTACCTTCCCAAAGTAGTCAATACCGACAACTTTCAACTCCTTGCCCTGATTGGCGAGTTCTCGTTTGACTACGCCGATGCGGTTTTTGATCTCATGAACAGACTTGCAGTCGTTGTAAATCCAGATTGGGAAGTCGAGCGACTTACGCACCTGCGCCAATAAGTCAGCCACTGCAATCTCGCTGATGCCGTATCGAATGCGATTCATCGGCACACCCGATTCGGCCGCCAGCGCCCGAAGTGCGATCAGCAGCGCTTTCATCTCGAGCGAGAAAAGAATCGACGGCGCGTCGTGAGACGCCATGTATTTCAGCGTCTGCAGCAGGATTGAACTTTTCCCTTCGCTTGATCGCGCGGCAATACCCCACATCTCACTTCGCGTCGGACCGCCGCCGGTCAGTCTGTCCAACGGCTCGCAGCCGGTAGCGACGGCCGGATTGATGCCAGCGCGCAAAAGGTAGAGATGGTCTTCAACTTGGGGCACGAGATCGATCAGGCGCCCGCCCTTGAATCCGTTGGTTGACGCCTCGCGCATCGACGCAAAGCGCTCTGTGGCGGTAGCGAGTGTGACTTGTGGATCTTCCGACTCGTCGAGAAAGGCGGCTTGTAGCCGGGCAGCTTCTTTGAACCCCTGCCGTGCGGTAAGTTTTTGGCGCAGAATCTTCGTGTACGGAGCGAGTTTAGTCACGGCCGGGAGTTTGTCGCTTAGCTTTGAGATCCCAGGCACGCCGCCGACCTTCTGTGCATCTCTACCGAGCGCATTCGCGATCGTGACCGGGTTAATCTCTGCGTGCTGACGGTGCTGTTCGAGCATAGCCGTGAAAATCAGTCGATTCGCGTAGCCGTAAAAGATATCAGGCGGTTCATGCGCCGCTTCGTCCATAAGTTGCGGGTCCAGCAGGATTGAGCCAAGGAACACGCTTTCAGTCTCGGGCGCGTTTGGCAGTTCGGTTTCATGCGACATAGGGTCAGCGGATTTATCATAAAGCTATCCGTGGCGGCAATCGTTAGTTTGCAGCCGATGTTTCACCGATTGACGGGATCAGGCGCGGCAATCGTCCGGTCGCGCAAAGTTCTGGTATCTGCGGACTAATGTGCTCGCCAATAGTCTTCCCGTCGGGCATGACAATGTGCGCCAAAAATTCATCTTCAAATGTCGTGATCCCTGATTCAACAGCTTCCAATTTGGCTTTGATCGCCAGCGCGAGGGCGCGCCATCGTTGACGACAAGCCTGCTCCCACTTCACATGTTGCTTATGAACCGGCAGCGCATCATTGGTTTTCTTCCCGCCGTAGTAGCGGTAGACAAACTCATCGGCAGTGCGATTCGGTAATGGCAGGTCAAATCGAAGACGTCGATCTGCGAGTTCGAACACAATCGCCGACCGAGTGTCTTCTTCGAAGAATGCGTACTTACTCGCGCCATAGCGCTGCAGCGTCGCCTTAATCTCGCCCTGGCTGCGCTCGCTTGACACTGTTGTTTCGGATGCGTACTTCATTCGTTGACCGCCTCTCGTCGTCTATTTCGGTTCTGGGCGCAGGTCGCAATCCAGTATTGAATATCCAGCGCCAGTTCTTTCGTGTTCGTGTATTCAATTCTATCCCTGAGACGTTTCAGTCTCATCAACTCAATGCAATCCCGCAGATCATTACCGACGTAGCCGTGCTTCGCGGCAAACTCAACTATTTCAGGCGTGGCTGCGATTCTCTCAGGAAAAGGAAAGCTTGTCGTAGCGCGCTGCGTTCGTTCAGGCGCAAACCTATTCGCGATCCGCTTAGAGCGGTTTTTAGAAAAATTGCTCATTGAGGTAATGGCGCGAGTATGAACTTCCAATCGGTTATCCGATCGGGGTAATCGTAGTCTCCAAAGCCGTCGCCTTTGTCTGGATCATTATAGTCATACCAATGCTCACGCCCTGTAATCTCATCGAGGAATGCCCTGACATTTTCGTAACGCGCCACAGCGTTGAGCATGTATTCAAAGTTGCATTCACCGCACACGACGGCAAATTCAATCTCCCGAAGGATAAATTCTGGTTCCTCTCCGTAAAAAGGCCCAAACTGCCGAGTCGTAGCCGTGTACAGAGCCTGAATACGGGTTTCGTTGCTCAAGTTGGCAGCTTTCGCAAGATTGCAATCTTGGCATGCCGTAAGCAAGTTGGAAGACTCATCCGACCCGCCGTTGGATTGAGGCTGGGCGTGATCTACGTGCAGTTGAACGTCCGGCGCGCGACGTCCGCAATACTGGCACGTGAAGTTGTCACGCTGGAAGATTCGAAATCTTTCTGAAGGTCTAAGTGCCATAAATAAAAAGCGACCAAGTTACCGCCCGCATCACGCGCCCCCTCAAAGAACCCAAGTACCCGCCCAGTAACAAACGGAACTTGAGATGGTTTGCGAAAACGCGGCACGGTAACTTGGCCGCTCTGTTACTGTATCAGATTTTCAAAGCCGCTTTGAGACGGCAACGAACGTTCGCAACCTACCAATTCCAACGAATTCGTGTCAACAAAAAACTACACGTACTCGAAGGTTTGGATGATGTCTTTCGCCTGGGACTCGCTCAACTGCCCGACTTCCTTAATGTCGGCCGCCCACGGGAAAGTATCTTTGCAGTCGTTGATGAACTTCACGACCTTCTCTTTCGTGTCCATGCCCTTTTCTGCGCCCTTGCGCATGACGCTGGCGATCAGCGCGGGAGCGGCCTTCGGACCCGCTTGCCCCCCACTGGGCGACGTTTGGGACTTGGCCGCGGCGGACGCTGGCGCGCCTTCATCATGGGCGACGCTCTGGTGGTAAGCATCCTTCCATGCGTCGTCTTTCATGTAGAACGAACTTTTATCCTTACGCTCAGAGAGGTTCATTTCGTGCGTCTTTGGGCCGGTGCATTTGAGCCCGTAGTAGTGGTACTCCTGCGGATGGCGCGCAAAGAATACCAACGGCGCCCCGCACCCCGGCATTGGGCACACAGTCGGTAACTGCTGCCAAAAACTGCACGCCTCGATGACGTTCTTTTGCTGGTCGATCGGATTGGCGCCGGCGGCAACCTCGATTTCGATTACGAGCCCTGGCGATAGTTCGATTTTAGCTCCTACTGACATATTTGAATTCTCCTTTTCGGGTTAAGCCGTTCACGCGGGGAACGGCGAGTTAAATTGTTCACCTCGCTGTCAGAGTTTTTAAGGCGCTGCGCCACGCTTCCTCTGATGATGGCCCAGCCCCGATTGCAGGTACGCTAGTTCTCTGTTCGACGCGATACCGGGATTGATTGCAAGTTGGGCACGGTTCGGTCACTTCTCGACCTGCGTAGACGTAAACCCATTCACCATCGTCATGAAGAAATGCTAACGGCTCAATTGCCAACACTTCTTCTTTTGGGTTATTTAATGGCATTACAAAGCTCCTTCCAGGCTGATTCGTGAATGACGACGCTGCCAGGTATTCGACAATCTGATACATCGGCGGATCAAGCTGCCGTGGAGGCTCAGGAAACCACGTCTCCCTGCGATAACCGTCTTCTGGTTGCCGCTCCAGAAACACTCTTGCTGGTGGCTCAGTAAGCGAGCCATCGTGTGCCAGTGAGAACGGGCCATCGACAGAATTTGTTAGCAGAAACCTTACGGCTCGGCGCACGAAAAACTCGGCTGACTTGGTGTCGTACAGTGGCAGCGTTGGATACTTCTTACTGAACGGCTCGACAAACTGTTGTTGCCATATCTGCTCAAATGCTGCCTCTCGGTTTTCCATATCCGCCACGATTGGATCGCGTGCAACTTCTGCTTTAGGTGTATCAGCCATTCTGTGACTCCTTGATTTCGGTACTCTGCTTGACTTCTCCATCAGTGCGATAAGGCGTAGCGATGATTTCAACTTCGCAACATTTACAGCCACGTTTACGCGGAGCGATCCGCAAGCTCTCGCCATTCTCAAAGCGCAGACGAAAGCAGCCGGGTGCCGCCTCGTCATCTTCGAGAATTGCAATGGTTTGGCCCGAGACAAACTGGCGAATGTAGTCACTATTTAGAAAGCCCATCTTGCTCCTTCCATTCGCGGATACGGACCATAACTTCGGTGAGGGTCGCGCCCATGAAGTGTCGGTTAGTTGCCCTCAGTCCGATTCGTACAGACTGAGACTCGTCGCAATACTCTGCCTTTGCTTTCCAGCTTTTGTCGATGGTGATTAACCATTCGTTCGGAAACATCTCTCGCAACTCAGCTAAGGCTTGCTCTACAGTCAACTCTGCTGGTGCGGGTGGTGCTATTTCAAACATGGCCGACCTGCCCGAATCCTGACGGCCGTGTGTATAAGCATCCTGTATAGCTCCTTCAATATAGTAGCCCATTGTTTGCCGATCTTCAGGAGTCAGCGAATCTGTTACCGCGTTGACGATCAACCCGACTGTATCAGTCGTTCTTAGACACCATGCCCTCTGCTTGGTCGGCTTTGGTGCGGGTGGTGTTTGGTTTAGTTTTGCTTCCTTCACTGTTATCTCCTCTCAGTTTCGCTGAGTATCTTTCCGTTTGTGCGGACAGTTAGTCATTGAACTTCTGCTCCTCGCAAAACGATTCCCACTCCTTCTGAATCCGATCCGCAAGCTCCCATTTCAAATCGACGCGAATATCTTCACGTAACGCATTGAACTGGGGCATCAACTCTAGTAACGACTCCGCTGCATCCCATGAACGCGGATCGACACTTGGTCTTTTCTTTGCCATTTTCATCCTCCAAGCTTTCTACGCTACGGCATCAGGCGCCGCCGATAAATTAGACATGTGGCTATCTTTTCGCGCACTCATGAATCGAGGCGCAGACGGTACATAACGATCCGCGCAGGCACTTCATGCATTGCTCAGTTTCGGACTTGAGCGCGGGCGCGTGACATTCGCCGCAATGGATTAATACATCCCAGTTCTGCAGCGCGAAGAAACTGAAATCGACAGTGAGCGAGCGCGTGAATCGTACCTTTCGCTCCCGGTCGCCGGCGGTGTCGTTGCGCACTTGGATGACGCCTACGGTCCCGACCTCGTATTGAATCCCGAGCGCCGCGCCTGGGCGAATCGCCACGACCATCATTCCACTTGCAAGCGTTAAAGAATCAGCGTAGCGCATCAGTAGCCCCTTCATTGACTCTCTCCGTGATGTCTCTGAGCCACGCGAGCACGCTCTCGCTTGGCGCGTAGCTTATTCGCTTGGAGCGCGCCATTTGGTCGTTATAGAACTCGTAGTCGACGCGCTTCATCTTGTCGAGATCGGCGTCTTCGCTGATGATGCGGAGACACTTGCGCGCGGCCTCAGCGCGTTCCGCCGGACTGAGTATGTTGGAGCGCTCAAAAGCAAAGGCTCTAGGCATTAGACATCCTCCTGCTTGGTCTGCTCTTTGTGAAATTCAACTAACTTAGCAGCGAATCCGCTTGTGTCGCGCGGGTGGCTAAGAACGATAAAGCTGCCCTCACTTCCCGCGCGTCGGATCAGTAGATATTCTTGCCACTCGCCGAGGTTGTAATGTTCAAGCGTTCGGCGAACCTCGGTCATGCCCACATTCAAATCGTCGTTAAGGTCTTTGGTTGTTGCCATGCGTGTCTCCCACTGGGCGACGAAAACTCTGCGCGGCGTAGCAATCGGCGAAGTGAGATATGAACTCGCCCGTCATCCCAGATTCGCGCTCTTTCTTGTTGATTACGTGATACAGCCAGCGGCCATCTTTGAATCGAATTGTGATGTTCGGCGCGAGCCCGCCTTCTCGCGGGCGCAAAAGCGGCGCGCGTGTGCCCGTGCGTTCGTGATACGCCGAAAAGATTGGCGCTTTACATGCGGCACATGGAAACCATTCAGGTTCGTTCATCGCTTTTTACTCACAACTGAAGTCTCAGTCTCGAGCGCGCACCCGGGGATCATGTCGAAGCGGCTCCCAAGCCCGCGCGCTAAATCATTCATCTGCTTCTGGTCGATTTTCAGCAGAAGCGGCGGCGGAAACGCCGTCCCGGCCCTTACACCGTCCGCAATCGCGCAAATCAGCGGTATCAATCCAAGTTTCTGCTTCCGCTTCCTCAAATCTTCCTCGACGCTTCCGACCAAAAGCGCGACACCCTTTTCGCCGACCGCGGCCTTCTCGACGTCGCGCATCTCTTTGAGTGAGCGAACGCGGCCGGTCGATCGGGAAGAGAAATGCCCCGCGTCTGATTTTGGCACGTCAGGCTCGACAGTCGGCGCTACCATCGTTGCTACGGTGCTCTCCGTGACCGCTGCCTGCGTTTCTGCCGCTTGCGCGATGCTGTCAGCCTGTGCTCGGAGTTTCGCAGCCTGAGCGGCCTTCCCGGCGGCTTCCGCAGCGGCGGCTTTCTCCCTGCGTATCTGCTCATCCTTCGCGGCTCTGGCGGCCTGAGCGGCAGCGTTCGCGCGCAACACAGCCTGTTGTCGCTCGACCTCTTCCTGGCGCCGCCGATTCTCTTCCGCGACGCGTTGCTGTTCAGCCTGACGATAAGAGACGATGGCGCGGTCGTGACCGGTCTTTGCTTCCGCGAGTTTATTCAGCGGCACCGCGAAGAAAGCGTTAATGCGCTTGATGCCTTCATTGAACGGATCGAGTAGTTCCTTTTTCTTCGCCAGAAGTTCTTTCTCAGCGGCCTTTATCTCAGACAGAGCGACCATAGCGACCTGCATTTCTTCGGCGGTCGATACGACCATGACCCGCTCCAGGAAATGCGGAGCGGCGGCGGCGAGTGTTTTGACTTCTTGTGGGATAGTTGGTTCGTTCATGCGGCGATAGGTGTCCTTTCGTGGAAAACAATGACTGTGGCGAATTGCTGTAAATGAGCCAGAGAGTCGATGAACGGTTGCGCCTCGGTGCGGTAGCGTTGAATCTCTCGCTCAATCAGTCGGACTTGTTCTTCTCGCGGATAATGCTTAGGGATTGCGCGGACTCGCGTTTCAGCGGCGGCGCGGCATTCATCGATCATCTGGAAGAGTATTGCGCGTTGGCGCTCAACTTCCAGCGTGAATTTGTATTCGACGTCAAACGGACGCTGCGGGTTAGTTGGTTCGTTCATCGTACCTCCTGTGTAAGCCCGCACACGTTGTTAAGCCTATGCAGGCAATCTCGTAGTTCTTCGGTTAGCCGCATCGCCATTTCCTGAAAGTTATTGCTCTTATCTTTTGGACTGTAGTGAGCGATTTCGAGAATCTTACAGAGCGTGTCGATTTCCCGAAACTTCAGGGTTGGCTCCGACTTAAACTCAACACTATTACGCAGGCCGAAGAGGAATCCGCCTTCCTGACTAACAGCGCGGCAATGCGCGTCATAGTGCATCGCCGACAGTTTCATCAATAGATCGACTTCTTCTTTGGTGAGGCGCATTTGGCACTCAGCCTTAAAGACGATTGCTGTTAATTTCATGCGAATACCTCGCTCGGCTTGACGGTCTGGTTATCATTTCGGTTATCAAACGGTACAAATTTAAGAGAGCACCCCATGTCCTTAGCGATGCGCTGAGCATTCAGCAATGACATGAAATTACCGAAGTCGCGCGGGTTCTCAAGTGGTTCGAGCTTCCAGCCGCTCCGATAAAGTTTCGGGTTTAGATGGAGACACGCGCGCTTCTTTGCTTTGGGGAGCTCGTAATCCTTCGCGCAGCGGTTGTAGGCTTCCAGGTACGCGGCCGTCTGCATTCCGACAGTCTTGGGAATGAGCGCGCTGGCCTTCACGTCGATCAGGATTATTTCTTTGCTGAGATTTTCGCAGACGCCCAAGATGTCGAAGCGACCAACGTAATCCATTAAATCGTGATAGACGAACATCTCGACGGCATGTCTCCCAGTGGGCGACACGAGCGTGCGGAAACCAGTTTCCTGTTTGAAGCGCCAGTACCCGGTCATCCATCCAGCCGAGTCTTCGCTGTCGAGAACAGTGACATAGGCAGGCTTTCGGTTCTGCCGCTCGCATCGCTCGATGTCTTGAGCGATTTTATGCCCGCGGTCGCCCGCCTTCTCCTTGACCTGTTGATTCGCCGCCAGCCACTCATTTTCCACATAAGGCAAACACCCTGTCACACTGGTAATGCGCTGGCCGAAACGCTCGTATCGGTGGTCGGCGTCACTGTAAGTTATGCCGTGTTTTGCGAGCAAATCCGTCATCTTGTCCATCCGGGGTATTCGTATTTCTTCTGGGCGGCGGGAAGGCAGTCAGCGCAACAGCGACCAGCAAATCCTACGCGCTGAGTATCGACATCGGTTTTCCCGCATTCGCCGCAGCGACGATTGCCGTCTTTGATAATTGCGAAGTCATAGACACGCGGAGCCGTAATTGCTAAGCCGTCCGGGCCCCACAAATTGATTTGTGCTTCGTGCTTGTATTTATACTTATGCTCTGAATTGTCGCGCATTAAAGCGAGGACGTGATAGCCGTTTTTCCGGAGCGATGCGGCGCGCTCGACGGGTTCGCTCGCGTAGGTCGGCTCAATAGTCCATCCATCCGCTACGGCGTCGGCTACCCACTTTCGCGCAGCCTCTAAGTCGGCGTCATCATTCGTAAACCCAAACATCATCGCTTGTCTCCATTCTCATAAAACCTATCCAGCATTCCACCTAACTGCGAAGCGTTGTACTTGCGGAGCATCTTTAAGGCAACCTGAGCCGCCCGAGGCGTCAATTCATCGCGACATGCGAGACTGTGCCCAAACCTACTATCGATGCCGTTATATCCCATCCCATCCTTCGCAAACGCTCCGTCGCATACTCCCGCCAGCGTACGGACGGCAATCAAGATGTCGCGACAGTCGGTGACCGATAATTCTGGTCCTACGTTTTTATTGGGGTTTATTTGGTCACCTGTTAAATTTCCTAACGATTCTGCTGGTGACCAACTCGAAACGGGTCCGCTCGCTTCCAGTTTCTCCGGTAGCGCGATTTCTCCCCCACTGGGCGACACGGCGGGCAGTTCGGCCATCATCGGGATTTCACGATCAAGCGCATTGAAGTTAATCTCTTCCTTATCGACGAGCGTTTGCGCCATTCGAGCATCGAGCGAGCCTTGGAAGGCACAGTATTGAATCAATGAAGAAGTCTTTTTGAACGGATTCTCCAGTCGCGCCTCCGCTTGGTTGATGTCTTTCGGCACCCAAGACCACTCCGCCATCACACCCACATCGGCAGAACTCATGTCCAAGCCTTCGCAGATTGCAATTCCGAGCACACCCAAACCCGCAGGCATAGCGTTAAAACGATCCTGCATCGCCACGCGCTGATTTCCTGGCGTCTTACCGTAGATGCTCACGCACCCGGGAAACTCGGCCGCGATCTGCTCTACTACGTCGTTGTGCCACGCGAAGCAAATCACCTTTGGCGTCTCTTCCAGCAGTTCTTTTAAGTGCTCGACGATGAACGGAATTCGTTTGATCGCGTCTTCGTGGCGCACGCGCGACATTTCCTCGAAACAGGCCAATTTGTCGGTGTCGAGATCGCGCACGTCGTCGCGGTATTCTTCTATGTCGGTCGTGACCGTCGACGCGCGGACCGTAATATCTGTGTAGCGCTTCCAGAGACGATCCTGTTCGTTAATGAATCCATCATCCGGGCATGGGAACTCAATTAGCTGGCGGCGGCGCTTGGGGAATTCTTTGTAGACATCAGGGAATAAGCGCCTGACCATGTACTTTGATCGCAGGATCGTCTGTAACTCGTCCAGATTCGACGCGCCGTCCATAGTCCAGCCAAACGGGCCTCGCTGCGCGTCAGCAAATCGAATCGCAAACTTAAACCGTGACGATTCAGGGAAAGACTTTGGATCGATCCAATTCAGCGCCGGCCAGATTTCCATTGCGCGACCATTTGGACTAAGCGTTCCGGTTAGCAGAGCGCGCTTCTTCGGCTGTAGCGCCTGAAGGTATTGATGTTTCGCTGTACCGATGGTCTTAAAATCGTGACACTCGTCCACGATTACCATATCCCAAGGCACGGCAACTTCGTCGCGCACGCGATAGACCTTTTTCGTCGCTGGTACCATTCCGGCTTTCGTCTTCTTCATTTTTGGTTTGCCAGACTTAAGTAGGACCGGGACGATCATCTTGTCTTTCGGATTACCAAGAATTTGCGCGTTTGCAATTACCACATCGGTGTCCGGCCAGTCGCTCAAGCCCCAAGCGACGCCGACACTGAGCCCGAGCGTCGACCAGCGCCTCCACTCGCGCTGCCAGTTCAACTTGATCGTCTTCTTCGTGATAATCAGAATTCGCTTTACGTCACGGTGACAGTTTGACCAGCAAATGCTTTCCGGGGTCTTCCCGATCCGCATATCATCGCCAAAAATCACGACGTCTTTGTTCTGAGCGTAGAGCACTGCGGCGACTTGGCACGGTAGCAATGCAAAGCCTTTGGCCGGATCCGGCACGGCGTAAGATGGCAGAGCGTCGACGTCCGCCTCGATCGCGCGCGAGGCCGCCATTGCCGCCGCTTGTCGCGCCTGCGTACCCCTTAACAAGTCTTGCGCCTCTGCATCGCAAACAAACACGTCTGGCGCGCCTTCCGCGGCCGCCTGGTAGCATCTGAGCGCAATAGCAACGTCTTCTGTCCACCAGTGCCATACCGGAACCTTGGAGACGCGCATCCCCGCGTCTTTCGCGTAGCGGTTGAACTCGTAAGGCGAGTAATACTTCCACGTCGTACCATCGAAAGTCAGCGTGGCTTTATCCGGATCCGGCAACCCTTCAGCTTCGGGTAATAGCTCCGCGCGGAGAGCGTCATCCGCATACGCGGCGAGTTTTAAGGCGACTCTCGGGTTCTCTGTGCGCCAGCGACGATTGTTTCGATCCCAGGTGAAGCCAGCGCCTTTCGCGGCAAATCGCTCCGTGTAATCACAGAGGAAGATGTATTGATTGTCTTCTTTGACTAGGCGCATTTAGTCTTTCAGCGGCTGCATCGCATCAAGGTCAAGCACGAACGATCCGGGCGAAGGGGGATATGGACGTTCCCCGTCGTCGTATCCGCGATCTTCTCGCCATTCGGAAAGCGACATATAGCGAGAGTCGCCATAGTCGTCGAACGTCATTGCCCACTCAATCATGCCTTCATGTGGAGTGCGCCAGCGTTTGTAGCCTGTACCCTCAAACACAATATCCGGCAGTTGATCATCGGGAATGTGCAGGTCGTCCTTGTCGCCGTATTTGTATTGCAACACAAGGCCATCGGCTTCGGTCATGCAGGCATAGGGAACGACTCGGAAACTGTGTTCGTACTTCGACAGACCCATACGTTCCTGGTTGTGCCAGAGTGCTTGGGAGATTGCGCAGGTAAAACAATTTCTCGCCTCTCCGTCTTTGATATGCTTCTTAGTGATGCGAATCGCAAACAGGCGGTGGGCTTTAAGGACGCGGATTCGAGCGCGAGCCGCCTTGATCGCGTCCGACCTGCTTATCGTTTCTCTGCGCGGCCCACTTTCAAATCCAACGATGCCTCTAAGATCGCACATGAGAATCTCGTATTCAACAAACTTGCGTTCGTCACAGTAGGTGACGGTTCGCGTTCTTATTTCAAATCTCAGGTTGTCGCTCATTTTATTCAATCCTCGTAAAGAAAAATCCCTGCCACAGTTGCGCCAACAACTTAGTCGTTAGCACGTCAAGTTCCCCGTACAACTTCAGCAGCCGCAGCGCTTCCCAGTCGTCGCTATTGATGAAATTCAAGTAGAGTTCTTCAATGTCCGCTCCGGTGTTGTCGACGACCTCGGCGTACTTCTCAGGGACCGGTAACTCCAGCACGCGCCTGAGCGCCTTGAGGCTCATAAAGTCGCGGCTATGGCCGAAGCGCCGCTGCATCAAGTCGATCACGGTATCCTGCCACGATTTCACGTCATAGAACGCGACGGTCGGCGCTACGCCCAGGAGCGCGCTGCGCGTGTAGATGACGGGAAGATCGAACTTTAGGCAGTTGAAACCAATCAAGCGTGGGCACTGAGCGGCCCAATTCCAGAAGAGAACGAGTAAATCTTGCTCAGAAAACGGCTCACCTGTTTTCGGGTTCAATTCTCCAATCCATCCGCTCTTAGGCTCGCCATCGCCAAGGATTACGTTAAGCCCAACCATCTGACACGCTTCCGGCTGTAGCGCCATCTGTTTCAGTTGTTCGGCCTGCCACGTCGCCTCGTCTACGTCGGCGGGCTTTTCCTTGCGCGATAACCACAGGTCTGAGCGGTCATACGCGGGAACCGACTCAATATCGAAGTAGAGGCATTTTAGTTGGCTCATGAGTTTTGTCTCCCAGTGGGCGACAGCGGCTTACAGTTCGACTACTAAGTCTCGGATTGCCGCAACTAAGCGTTGCTCTGGTGTTTCCTGCGCGGGTCTGTCGGCGCATATATGCCATTGCGGAGTAATTTGACCAAGCAGCGCCTTGCCGAGTGTCGCTAGGTCGCGGATTGCCTTGACTGATTCAAACGGACATTTTTCGCATCGTGCGATTAAGGCCAATACAGTCTTGTAGCCATGGTCAACGTCGTAAAAGGTAGTCAGTAGCAAACCGCCAGCAGGGTAGCGCGGCTGTGCATGCTTAAACTCAACCATCTCAGGGTAAAGAGGAATATCGAACGGCTGAAGCATCGCCTCCAATTCCCGAAGGTTCTTGGCGCGCGTTTTTTCCAGTGCCTGCGCTTCTTCCTCGTCTTTACGGTTCGCTGCTTCAATAGCAAGTGTTGCCCAATTAGGTGTATCGCTCATAAGTTTCCTCCGCGCTGCGGACGGCAAGGTATCACAAGAGATTGTGAAAAGACAAGACAAAAGTTTAGGCGCGCTTTCGGAACCTGAGCGGCGTCCTTACTCGTTGGACTGAGCGACACGCCGTTTGAAAATGGTCGACGCCGCGCGCTTGCGCCTTATCTTCGTTGCTAATGGAGTAGTCAACGCGCAGGTCAGCGCCACAGTCGAGGCATTCCTGATGCGCTCCGACCGGGCGCGAGCGGCGTCGGTGGCGGCATCGTAAGCCGAGGATCTGTAAGAGCGTCATTTCAAATCATCCTTCAGTTCTTTTCGAGCTTTGGCGGTTGCGGATCTTAATCGCAATCCCTCTGGAGTTCGGTTATCTCGATGTCTTTGTCTTTGCGCTTGCCGATCTCATTCGCGCAGTCGCGGCAAACGTTCATGCAGCAAGCTCCTGATCGAACGTGGTGCGTTGCCTGGGTGTGAACCTCTTGCGCTGGAATTCCGCGAAAGCATCTGCCGTTATGGGCCATGCCAAAGCCTCCGTTTGGGTTGGCTCGATCATAGCAGTAGGTTTGACCGATCATAGTAGTGCGCCTCCTTGGTCGCCCGTTGTCTGATATTGACTCTGCCAGTGGTTGCCCGATGCCGATAACCCGACCATCCTGACCGCGAGCGAGCCGAACACGCGATCTGCGGCTTCTACTCCGACAAGAACCGCCAAAGCCTGCCAGCGTGAAAGCCTGCGCGCGTGCGCCCATGCGTCCAAGTCGCCCAGAGTGCGGATGTCGTTACGCTTCAGAATTGCGATGATGTCTTGGTTGCTCATGCGAATGCCTCGATTCTGGCCTCGTACTTGTCGCCGTGTTCGGCCTTAATTTCAGCCACAACTTGATCGGCGCGTTCAGGCGTAAAACATCGCCGCATGTATTCGCAGATGGTTTAAGCCGCCGCGACTCGTTAGAAACTCGAATCGTTTGCGACCTTTAGGCCTCAGTTTCACATGCACTGATGGTCGTGTCTCTTTGTTTTCCATAGTCTTAACCCTCCTGACTGTCTCCGCTCAGAACAGAGACAGGTGCAAGGTTAGAATCCGCGTGTCGCCCACTGGGAGACACGGCGAGTTAGATACAGGCCGCGAGGCCGCGCGTATACATGCAATCGACCGTTTGACGGAATGCGAAGGATCTGGCCTCTGCCTTCGTTTTAATGGTCATTGAGTACGGCGAATCGCTGCCGGTGCGCTGAATAGTCCAGCCTTCGGCCTTGCGGATTACGGCGAACATATCGCGCGGCAAGTCTGACTTGCGAATGATGTACAGAGCGCAGCTGCGCGGATCGCCTTGATGGTAAGAAACCAAGTCAGGGTAAGCGGCCATGATGCGCCCGAGTCGCCGCAATGCCCCGGATTCTTTGTCTGCGATGCGGTTGCGGTACATGCGCCCGTCTGAATGAATGCGGCGAACCATGTACGGCTTTTCGGTTTCTTCGTCGCGTTCAATCGCCCAAGATGCGTACTCGTTAGAATCCCCGCACTCAAGCTCTGCCCACCGATGCAAGGTCATTTCAATGCGCCGGAGTTTGGCCGCGTCCTCGTAGCTGACGCCATAGCGCGCCATGCTGTCAAAGTATCGTTGTAATTTCTCCTGTTTGGTCATCGTATCTCCTTCACGTACAAAGCCCGTCGGCTTTCTCGCTTCAGATTGAATCCGAGCGCGGCGCCACATCCCCCGCGAGACGTGGTGCCGGACTCCATTCGATCAGAAGGCTGCAGGATCAGCGATTTTCAACATCTGCATTAAATGATCGCGTATCTCTCCCAAGTGTGCGCCGTGGTCAATGCGTGCGATCGCGCTGCGAAGTTCCACGGTCAGCGCATCATGTGAATTAACTGCTTGAACGATTAGAGCGGCGTTGGCTGCCTCTTCTGAGCCATCCGCGTCGTCTTTTAGGTCGTAAACTACGGCTATCGTCTGGCCGTTGCCGTTTTCCGCGTAAATCTGAGACTCTTTAGTGAGCCACGGCCTTTTGGTTGCTTCTGACATAACTGATTCTCCCTTCAAAGTTAGAAAAGCTGTTCCTGTCCGAAAAATGAAAGCTGCGCCCGGTCCGCGGTCAGCCGGCGGATACGTCGATCGCAAGGCGCGCAGACCATTCGCCCATCGCTGAGCCCCACCATTTCAGACTCAGGCGCATAGCCGGTGCATTCCTGGCAGGAGCGCATCGGGCTCGCACAGCCAGCATAAACGCGTCCAGGCGCGCCCACTTTGCATTGATTCTCCATAAATTCGCTCTCCTTCTCGCGTCTAATCTCCGCGCGGCAAAGTGTCTCCCATTGGGCGACACGCTGCCGGACTGGGATTAGAGAAGCATTGCCCGCTCTGCGATAAATCCGCTCGGCAATTCAACGTGAGCGACGATAGACGCGCCCAGGTTCGTTACTCTCAGACTGTACCGAAGGAGACGCGCCTTAACATGGGCCGGTGAATGCGGCGTGTCCTTGCCACCCTCAGCCAACTTGCGCACCATCTGACGCAATTCCTTAAAGTCGTAATATGTGGACTGTCCTACTGTTTGAGACATGATGTAGCCCTTCCTTCTCGTGCTTAGCACGTAAGAGCGTTCCGACACCGCGAAACGCTCCCAGCTTACCAAGCCCGCTCCCCGTCTACTTCTTCCGCTTGTCCTGGTCCTTGTGCATCCAGCAGTAATCACCCTCAACTTTAACCGGCCGCCGACACCGCACGCCCTTCTTAGTAATCCCCGCGCAGTAATGCCGCTCCTTCATCTGCGCCTCAACCTCAATAAGTGTCGATGCCACCCGACTAGAGCGCGCCTCAACCTTCTGCTCAATCCCTCGCTGACAACCAGAAAGCCCTAACGCTCCCGCCAATACCAAAAGACCTAATAGACTCTTCATCGCTTCATTCTCCTTCTCAGTTTATTAGCGAGCATCCCTCGCTCCGCGAACTGCACGATACGCCTTGTCAACCCCTCCTTGGTTGCCGTTCGATTGCAAAGTGGTCACGGAGCTGAGATTCTACTCGAAGTAACGCCCCTATTTGCCACACTTACAGCCCCCAACGCGCCATAACGATACATTCACCAAGCCATATGTCTGTGTCATCTTGGTCCGCTCACTTCGCGTCTCACTATCCCGCGGACCAGCGACCAGCACAACAAGCAGGAGCGCCGCGTTGATCGTCGCGCCTTGCCGCGTCAGACTGACCGAGGCGCGCACGGCTATCGTTCAGCGCCCATGTTTAACAGGCGCGTGACCATTCATCGACCGCTCACAGTATAGCGCTATGCTGTGGTTTGCTCAGTAATAAGGCGAAAGGGCTCGACGTGCGGCAGGCGAGGCCAGCGGCCGGGCGCCAGGAGCCTCCTACCTCCGCGCACCTTCGACGGTATCCGTAATGTGACTCCCTGTCGCGCGAGCGAGCGGCAATAGAAAATGAAATCAGGAATGGGCGCTGCTGAAAAAATAATAGTTTTGGAAATGCGGGCGGTGAAGGCAGTGCGATACGGTGCAATACAGAATCCTTGACAAGTGCGATACAGTGCGATACAAAGTGCGGTACAATGGGAAAGACAGAAGCGGTAGCGATGAGTTTTCGGATTCGGACGGCGGTTAAGACTGCGTTGATTGCTTTGGCGGAGCAGCGAGGATGTTCAAAGACTGCGGTGATAGAGCAGGCGATATTAGACGCTGAGACGCCGCGATTAGAGTTGTCGGTTGAAGCGCAGCGTGCGATAAAGTGGTGGGCGAAGCAGGATGGCGCGACCGAGGCGGAAATCGTGGAAGAAGCGATTGCGTTTTATGATGGGCAGCGAGCGGATGGCGGCACCACGTCCTCGCGAGTTCCGAGTACCTCAGCGAACACGGACGAGTCGGCGTCTATTGCCGCTCGTGCTGCGGCGAACGCGAAGGCGGCGCGCGAGGCTCAAGAGCCGCCGGTCACTGAAGCGGCGGAGGTGCCTGGGGTTCATGTTGGGGTTGGGAATTTACCGAAGAACGCGCAGTGCCGTCATTGCGGAGAAAAGTTCGCGGGACCGAAGCGGGCGATTGTTTGCCCTGATTGTAAGGCGGCTGGTCACGCGGAGGATCCGCATGGATGCGGCGAGTGTTTTAATCGGGACGGGCCGGCGTGATGGCGGTGCGGATCCGTAAAGATGGGCGCGTTCTTTGTGCCGCTATGCACCCAGCGGAAGCGGGCGATATTTATGTCGATGACGGCGTGCATTATCACCTGTCCGTCGAGGCGAAGGTCTTAGTGACAGAGCCTCATGAGAGGCATCGAATCCACGGCGAATGGTGGTGGATTAACGCGGTACCCGACGGCGTTCAGATTGAAAAGTTCTATGAAGGCGAAGGAGAATCCAGTGAGCGAACTCAATGAAGTCATTTTGGCGGCTGTGACCGGTTCTGGTTTGGGCGATTACGACCAGCGGTCGGCGCTTGGGATGGCGCGCGGGTGGTTGGACAGTGGAAAGCCGATTCGGTGGAATCCGGACCAGGTTGAGTATCCAAAGCGCGGCCAGTTAGCGAAAGACCTGGTAGCGTTAATGGAAGGGTATGGGCGCGAGGAATGTATTGAAGCGCTGATGGTGGCGCGGGAGGCGGTGAATGCGCCGTTTCAGGATCCGTCGATGTTGGGGTTTCGGGCGCGGCGACTGACCCGGGGAATTGTGGGATCGCCGAAGAAGAATGAGAAGATGAAGGTGCGATGAGGCGCATCCGGGGAGTTAAGGGAAGTGGGAACTGAAGACTTCCCGGTTGCGCGCAGATATTTGAAAGATTGCCGCTTGACGTGAGGAAGCGCGAGCGATGCTTCGGCATCCGTCGTTGAAGCACTTGCGGCAATAAAGTTTGCGCGGAAAAAGCAGAAGCGTAAGAGGAAGGCGAAGCGTCTAACAAGGAAAAGAGATGAATAAACAACTGAGATTTACCAGCTCGCGGAAGCTCCTGAAGAACTAATGTCACAGGAAGACTACAACGCTCATTATGATTCAACCGCAGCCGTTGGGCTTTGCTGGGAAGGTGATGGGAATCCACAGTTCGTTCAAGACGTGATCCTGCCGAATGGTCAACGAATGACGGTCGAATCTCTTTGGTGCGTGGAGTGCGCAGTCCGAAAGGGTGAAATTGTTGCGTCGGATGAATCATTGCCATGCTAGAGACTCAAGATAAGCAATCGCAGTGTGAGGTAAAGGAGGTGATTCAAAATGGATGACAGCACGTTGCGCGGCAGTCGCCGGATGAAAGCGCGGGGATGATCGCATCCGCTAAAAACACGTATCGGAAGCAAAAGAGTTTGAGTTTGTGAGGTAAAGGAGAAACGAATCAATAGATGATGGCGTTACTGGACACAAGCGAAGACCTGAAAGTTTGCGAGGCTGAAATCGGCTGCAAGGTGGAGCAATTATTGACCCCGCTCACCCGTTTCAAAGTTCAGTATCCAGACGAAATGGAAGCCATCGAAAACGGAGGCTTCGTGGGTTTCAAAGAAAAAGCCTATCTCTCGTTATTGGATCGCGAAGCGAAGCGTCAAGACAAGGTTCGATGGATTACGGTTCCCGATGTTCCCGCGAGCGCAAGGCGCACCCTTGAATGTTTTGAGTTCTGGTATCCGCGTCTCTGCACATGGCCGCTTGCTTTCGTTTGTCAGGACGGACAAGAGGACTTGCCGATACCGTGGGGCGATATCGTTGCTGTGTTCATCGGCGGCACAACGGCTTGGAAACTATCGCACCACGCAGCTGCCATTGTGAAGGCAGCAAAGATAATGAATAAGACCGTACATGCTGGTCGAGTAAACACGCCGGGGCGATTTGAATACTTCGAGTCGATAGGTGCGGATTCAATTGACGGCACGGGGCTGTCTCGTTATTCGTGGATGCGGGAAGCGATTTACAAAGCGGCAACCATGCCAACTCTATTTGAGGGCAAATGAAAGTCACACACATTTTAACAATCAGTGCGCGTTGCCCGGTTGATATCAGCGTGGAAGATACCTACGAAATGATCGTCAAAACTGAGCGGTTGATCGAGGTCGAAACAATCTTGGCCGAGGCGTTGGACGCCTGCAAAGAGCCTGTGTATCAAGAAACGCTTTGTGATGATTTATCGAAGCGGCTTGGCTGTGAAGTCACGCTCATCGGTGTTCATTCGGGCGTAAAAACAGAGGTGACGTGCGGAGTTTGAGTTTGCCGGACAACTACGCGATGCGCAGCCCCACCAGAGAGGGACACGAAAATGACAGTAATGAACAATCAGCGATGTATCCACGGCGTCTCATTTGAGGCGACGTGCGCGATCTGCGAATCGCTGGGAGGCCGGGCGGTGGAGTGCCCGGTTCGGTGTCCTTATTGCGCGGGCGAGTGTAAGCGGGGGTTTGCAGGCCACGAGAATCATCGATGCGCAACCAACTCAAGCCACACATGGAAGGGCGGCGAGGTAGAAGTCACAGAGGAATGGATCGAGCGCGGCAGCAAGGCGACTCCGGTTCTGTATCTCGATCTTGATGATACCGTGCGCAAGGGCAAAGACACGTTGGGCCGCTTCGTAAACAAGGCATCCGATGTTGAGGTCTTCCCTGAAGTGCCCGCGATTCTTGCTGAATACAAAAAACGCGGCTGGCGCATCGTGGCGATCAGTAATCAGGGCGGCGTGGCTCTCGGAATTCTCAGTCAAGAAGATTGCGCTAGAGCAATGCTGGAAACACAGCGCCAGTGTGGGGGGTTGTTCGACAAAATCGCGTTCTGCGTTCATCACCCCGACGCTTCCGATCCTGAGTTTGCTGTGTGTTGGTGTCGCAAGCCGCGCATAGGCTTGATTCTCGATGCTGCCTACGGACTCGCCGCGAAGCACAACGAATACTATCCGCCGCACCTTGCGTTGTTTGTCGGAGATCGAATCGAAGATCAAGAGTGTGCTGAAAATGCTGGCATCAAGTTTATGTGGGCTGAGATGTGGCGGGCAGACGGCTGGCAGGACACGCTTGAATCAACCGGATATGTCACGCTCGACGAAACAGCAGCCGCAATATGTAGGGACACAGCATTACGGGGTGAGGTAGGTAGTCCGGCAGAAATGAAGATTAAGGAGAATTGTTAGATGAGCGAATACCACAAAATTGAGACGCTATACGAGCGCGACATGGACACCTTCAAGGTTGATCCGTCGAAGTTAAAGAACGCAACTTATTCACTAATCAAGTCGTGGCAATGGACGGAGAAGATCGACGGCACGAACATCCGTTGCATTTGGAAAGACGGCGTTTTGACCTTCGGTGGCAAGACCGATAACGCGCAGATTCACGCCGACCTGATCAAGCATCTTTATGAGTCGGTGAGCGCGGCGAAGATGGCTGAAATTTTTCCCGACACGAACGCTGTGATTTACGGCGAAGGCTACGGTGCGGGAATTCAGAAGGGCGGCGACTATTCGCCTACAAAACGCTTCATCGTGTTCGATGTTCTCGTTAGCGATAAGTGGTGGCTGAGTTGGGACAATACTTGCGACGTAGCCGCAAAGCTAGGTCTTGATTGCGTCCCGTATCTCGGTGAAATGAGCCTTGAGGACGCGACAGCGTTGGTTCGTGCTGGCTTTACATCACAACTGAACGGCGGCAAGGCAAAAGCCGAAGGACTTGTGGGCCGCACAGCGGAAACCCTGTTCGACAAGAAGGGCCACAGGTTAATCGTGAAGCTCAAGACGAAAGACTTTTGAGTTCTTGGGCCATGCCGCAGTAATTGCGGGTGAGAGGTACGTCAAACAGCTTCTCGCTACCGAAAGGACATGGCCTGAGAAGTTGAGAAGGTTGAGCCGCTGAAGCGGCCAGAGGTGAAGCAAGAATGAGTGAAAAATGCGAAGTCGGTGCTCAGTACGTCGTTGGATTTATGTTCAGCGCGGATCTTCGGTTCGTTCTGCTGGTGCTGAAGAATCGTCCTGATTGGCAGCGCGGAAAGCTAAATGGTATCGGGGGCAAGATCGAAGATGACGAGTCGCCCGATCAGGCAATGCGGCGTGAGTTTTTGGAAGAGGCCGCGATCGATACTGACGACTGGCTACGGTTCGCAACCCTTGGGGATGATCGCGGATGGATTATTCACTTCTATTACGCTAAGGGCGACATTAATAAGGCCAAAACTGTGACCGATGAAATCTTGATGGCAATTCCCTTGTGGAACCTGAACAGAGAACCGCGTCTCATCCCGAATCTGACGTGGCTTATCCCGATGGCGCTCAGTATGCAGAAAGAGCGCATCGACTATTTCCAAGTGACCGAACAACGAATATACGAAACACAGAGCAACGAGGCATCGCAGTAACGAGGCAGGAGAGGAAGATGGGACACACGGTTTACCCCGGTCAGCAGTTTGGGAACTTTGTGGTTTTCAACGACGGCCCGCTGACACTTGAACCGATCACGGATGCGGATATTAAGACGATCAAGGTTAAGCCGGGCTCTGGTTGCGCGTCGAAGGCATGGAGTTGCAATGCGCAATGGTTTTTCGTCATCAGACATTCCGACATCATTCTAGTTAACGTGCATACGAATGAAGGCTATCTCTGTCAGAAGAAAAGCGCGAGGTTTATTGAAGCATTTCTGGAAGCCCGCAAACCAATGCGCAAATGGCCTGAGAAATTAGGAATGGCTGGCTCCGATCTGTACCCGAGGCGTCGCCAGTAGGGACGGATAGAGAGGGAGAGTAGATGAGCGAGCGCTATCAAAAAGAAGTCAACGATCTGATTGAGTGGTATGCCGCTCGACTCCCGGCCTGCGGGCCTTTCTCGCTGACTGAGAGCGAATACAAGCAAGGAACGGATGCGCTGAAGGGCAACCACGCAACGCTCGCTCAGGCGGCATTTATCGAGTGGCTGGCAACTCGCAACTATGAACTCAGTTACAACCAGTGTTGTTGCGCGTGCTTTGAGGCAGCGAAACGGGCAGGGATGCTGACCGTAAATAGTTGAAGCCCTCTGGATGTTGGGGAGAAAAAATGACGCGAGTAATCGGCTACATTCGAGTGAGTACAGGCGAGCAGGCGGACTCGGGGGCGGGTTTGCAGGCGCAGCGCGAGCGAATCGATGCGGAGTGTCAGCGCCGGGAATGGGAACTTGTGCGCGTCTTCGAAGATGCGGGCTTGTCGGGGAAGTCCACGGACCGGCCGGGATTTGAGGCGGCGCTGGAGTACCTGCAGGATCGCGCGGCCGAAGGGATTGTCGTCTCAAACCTCGATCGATTGACGCGTTCACTGAAAGACTTTGCGGAGTTAATGGAAAAGGCGCGGGCTGAGCAGTGGAACCTCGTTGCCCTGGATTTGGGAGTTGATTTGTCCACGCCGGCGGGTGAGTTCCTGGCGCACGTCATGGCCTCTGTCGCCCAGTGGGAGAGACGGATCATTTCTCAAAGAACGAAGTCAGCGCTGGCGGTGAAGAAGGCGCAGGGCGTGAAGTTAGGCAGTCCGACAAAGACGACGAAGGAGACGAGAGAGTTGATTCGACGGCGCCGCGAGGCGGGCGAGTCGCTGGCGAAGATTGCGGAGATGTTGAACGAGCAGGGGATTGAGACAGGTCGCGGCGGGAAGCAGTGGTATCCTTCGAGCGTGGCGTCAGCGGCGGCAGCGCCGGATTAATAGCGGCTTTATCATCCTAATTCAGAAAGGAACCCTCTGGAAGATTAACGGGGATTACTATTCACGAAGAGAGGCGCTTTCGGGCGTCTCTTTTTGCTTGTAGAAGCACTTGAAACAGAGGTCGTCAGTGAAGAACTCGCAATAGATAAAGTCGCCGCGCACTTCCGAGATAACAACCCGCTTTGAGCATTCTTGACAGATACCGATCCGTGGGCGTGCTTTAATCTTCTCAAGTAAGAGCAGGTAATTCATCGCATCTCGACTCGTTCAACACTTCCTCTCTTTCTCGAATCATGTCGAGCAATTCTCCGTGCCCGAATTTAGTGTGCGAGTGCGCGCGCCGCTCGAGATCATCAAAGGCGTCCTGTCCGAAGCGACGCACGTATTCATTATTGTAGGCGTCTGGCGCGTCTTCGTGGCGATTGTTTTCTGTGGCGTGCTGCGCGTGGTTGTTTCCTTCAGGGTGGACGTCGAAGCGCGTGGGCTCCCACGTTCGCGTGAACAAGTGACTGTTCTGAAGCGGATCGCCGGGTCGCCCAGGCTGACCGCAGGTGAAGCAGACCGTCTCATTTTTGAGGACGACTCTGCGCGTCAAATCGTCGAGCGTCTTCTTCAGGTCGCGGCGCGAGCCTTTTGCCGGCGGGCTGTAGCGCATGTAACTACGCTTCACTCTGGATTCTCCTTGCCGCGATTTCACAGTAGCGCTCCTGATTTTCAATGCCGACGGCTTTGCGGTTAAGTTGGCGCGCGGCCACGAGCGTCGTGCCGCTGCCCATGAATGGGTCCAGCACGATGCCGTTCGGCGGACAGGAATACTCAATCAGCGGCAGGATGATTTCGATTGGCTTCTGGGTCGGATGCTGCGCGTAGTGATGGCAAGAGCGGGCTTCAATCACGCTTCGCTGCAGGCGCGGGCCGCCGTCAACCGAGACGTAAGGCGCTTGGTCAATATGACCTAAATGTGGAGGTCGAGTCTTGGAACGCCTCGTCCGCGGCGTGGCGTCCGGCGTTGTGACGGGCTTTTTGAAAATTGTCGCCCACTCGCCCTTGTAGAATTGAACAATGTGTTCGTGGACGCGTCGAAAGCGGTCGGCGTGAAAGCCGGAGCCGTTGTGCTTTTTCCAGACGATATCCTGAGCGAGTTTCCATTTCGTGAACAGATCGCGCTCCTGCATGAAGAACCGGAGCGAGCCGAAGCACCAGAGCGTCCGGCAGGGCATCAAGTCCGGCCAGCAACCATCGACGCGCTTGTCCCACTTCAGCGACGTTTCCCCGTAAGGCGGATCGGCGATAGCCATATCCATCGCCTGCGGGAGCGCCGGCAGGACATCCCGGCAATCGCCGTGATAGATCGTTATTCCGTTTTGACTGAAGTAAGGCTTCACGAGATTAGCGCCCGCCCCTTATCCGTTAGTTCAAAGTCGCCGCGACAGCCGCAGGCGCAGCCAGAGACGAGTCCGCGCTTAATGAGCGCGCGCATCTTCGCCAGCGCGATTTTAGGTAGAGTGTTCGGCGGCATCGCCAACGTGACACTGTTTGGGTATTCATTGCCGTACCACGTACATGGCTCTCTGCGTTCGGCTAAATGCCGGAGCACAGGTTCTTCTGGGATATCCTTAGCTTGCATCTCTCTCCCACTGGGCGACAAAATCAAGACAGGCTCTCCGATGATGCGATCTACCGGATGGCTCGCACCGTTGCGTTCGGACCCTCGCGGTTGAATCTTCAGTCGCGACGCGAGATAAGGGTTATTACCCCTACAACGTCCCTCGGCGCTTTTGGACAGGTACTATCCGCCCTTCGCGTTTGCTCCGACACCGGAGAGCCTACCTGTCCGCCGACTCGGCAATCTTCCCACACTTGCTATCGCTTTCGCGCGCGTCGAGCCGATTGATGAAGTGACATCGGCGGCGCAGGCACAATAACACACTGATTAGCGGGCGCGAAGAAGAAACTTGCAGTAAGACGAGAAAATCTGTATAAGGATTCTCGCCTGAGAACGGCGCGACTGTGGGACAGCAAAGTAGCGCGGTAGCTCCGCTTGCCGTGGTCGCGCGTTAGAAAGATGGGTTAGGGTAACAAGGCTACCGCCCCGAGGCCATAGTCGGCGCGAATCCGGCTTCTCAGGTTGAATCCATGTCGAAACGACGCATACCTGAACAACGAAAGACTGGCGCTCCAAAGTACAACACGGCGGAGTTCAAGCGGCTGACCGGTTATAGCGAAAAGACTCTGTATCGGTTGATTTCTGAGCGGCATATCCGAATGCAGCCGTTTCGCGGGCGCTGGAGCGAAGAACAGCTTCAGGACGTTCTGCTGTACAAAAAGTCAGTCGAGGCGGGGCGACCTTCCGGACCGGCGCGCATCAACCAGACCTTTCCTGTGCGCCCGCCCGTACTGAAAGCGCTGTCGAATCTGAGAGATGAAGGTAAGTACGCGAACCGCGGCGCGGCGCTGGAGCATACAATTCTGCACGCGCTTGCCTGCGAAAACTTTAAGCCCGGGCCGCACAATCTGGTCGTCGACGAGCAAGGCGCGGTCAGCGAAGTAGATTTGAGCAATTTGTAATGGCAGATTCTTTGGAACAACTAAAACTGGACGCTGACGAATAATGTCTCCCAATGGGAGAGAAAGAGAGGTATATGCCCAAACGCATATCCGACGAAGAACGAATCATTAAATTCTTTATGACGCAGCCGCCCGCGGAGTGCGCGCTGATGCAGAAGACGATCGCGAGCATTCTGGCGAACCGAACAGACATCACGCAGCCAGCCAAGAAAGAGCGAAAGAAGCGTGCGTCCCAAGGAAGCCCGGCGCTACCGCTGACTGGCGAGAAGTAGCCCGTGGAACTCATTCAAGACACCGAAAACTGGCTAAACTCAATTTCGAAGGAGACTCCTATGGCGAAAGCTAAAGCCGCAAGCGTGACCCAATCCACTGAACAGCGTCTCCCCGGCGCGGAAGACCCAACTATTCCGGAAATCCACCAGGCCGCCGCGTCGCTTCTGGACGTGCGCAGCCGCCGCATCGCGCTCACGAAAGAGGAAAGCGACGCTGAAAAGATCGTCGTCGAGGCGATGAAAAAGAACGAACGCGACTACTACAATGTTGACGGATTGGAAGTGACGATCAACCACGGCAAAGACAAAGCCAAGGTCGCTCACGTCTCGTCCGGCGACGATGAGTAAATCTTTCCGCTTTACCTGTAGTCCTTTTTCTGGCACTCTGCGCTCAGGCGTGGAGCGCCAGTTTTGTTTTGAAGGGAATCTTATGAATCGACGAACAATGTTGAAGCGCATCGGCACTGGCGCCGCAATCGTGGCGGCTAGTCCGAGCGTATTGTTAATGCAGGGATGCGGCGTGAAGGACATCGCCTTCTACGTCTCCACAGTCGTCGGCGCGCTCGGTGAACTGAGTCCGCTACTGCCCGGTGCCACCAAACTTATCGCTGAAGCCGTAAAGGTCGCGAACGACTTTCTCGCGAAGTACAAGGCGGAAGACTTCTCGAATGCCACGGCGCTCTTTCAGAATCTCGTCAGTGTGATTACTCAGATCGCGTCTGATGTTGGTGTGAATAATCCGTCCGTGAAGATTATTCTGGCGATTGCCAACGTAGCGATTCACGCGATTGCGGCGCTTCTAGCCGGACAGGCCACACCAGCGGTTAAAGCGCGTATGGCGAAGGCGAATTCCGCGCAGTTGGCGCAAGCGAACGTGATCGGGAAACTCGCGGACCCTGCGACGATTGACCAGATATTTGCAGCGACAAAACCGTAAATGGTCTGGCGTTGCTGATTGTGGGAGTTAATAATTGTTCGATAGGTGAGGTAAAATCATGTCTGACAAAGATTGCGAGAAGAAAGATAAAGTTGAGGAAAAAGATGAGCAGTCAAGCGACGGCCCGCGTCCAACCGATCCAATCATTCCCGGCGCAGACGAACCAGGCGGCGGCGTCAGCAGCGGACCGCCTGAGCCCGGCGGCGGAGACTAAGCCGCGCTGGATCTGGCGAGTAGTCACATGGAAGTACACCGTGGACGCCACTTCAAAATGGCTGAAGCGTGTGTACTTCTATTGCGTGTTTCTTCAGTTCAATCGCTTTTCGTATTGGGCATTCGATCTCGTGCCGCCAAACGGTCGGGACGATACCGGACGATTATGTTGGACGGAAGACCAAGGGTGCTGGGATACCGAATGGGAAGCCGAGCAGGAAGCCCTACTCTATCCATTTGGGCATGCTATTAAAGTGCCTCTACGAGCCTCGCTTCCCCGTGCGTCAGTTCATACTGAACAGATCCATCCGCACTCGCCACCCGAAGTGAAGAAGATGTATCAGAAGAAAACTGCAAGTGAGACTATCGAGTTATCCCGGCTTGACGTCATCAAAGTAGCGGCAAAACTGGCGCAGAGTGACAGGATTTTTGAGTCGAAGGCCGTATGAGAACACAATGCAGGATTCGACATCGCCGTCTCTCACTACATACCTCTCCGCCCTTGCGGCGATAGCATCCCTTGTGGGAATCCCTGTAAGTTCAATCCTTACTTATCTTTTCACACGCCCAAAACAATCCGCTGAAATTCATAAGACTGAGGCTGAAGCGCAGGAGATTCAGTCTTCGATTATGATGAGGATCTACAGACGTCTTGATGATTACGAGATAGTGCGCCAGCGATTGAATGAGGCGATTGCGGACCTGGAAAACAGGAATTTTGACTTGGAATATGCTAGCCGGGTGAAGGATTCGAGAATCAAGCAACAATCAGAAGAAATCACGATCCTTAATCTCCAGATTCAGCGTGCACGCGCCCAAGGGTTCTTGGAAGAGAGAGAGCCGCATTCCCCGAACCCTGCCGCCACTCCGCCATCTTAACCAGCGCCTCGTCGATGAGCCCGGGCGACCATCCTGCGACTTTTCCGTAAGCACGTCCGCGCGCGCGCCATGTCTCCCACGGGCGACAATAGCACCCAACGTGCATTAGGTCGCTGACGCACTCTGAGATAATGACACGAATCAACGAGTCTTCGATGACGTGATAGCGCGGCGGCTGCGTCCAGGTGCCGCGGTCGAAGCGGACGTGTTCATTAAGCGACCAAGGGCCGATAAGTTTAGCGTTGAAGACTCTGACGTTTTCGAGATCGACTTCTTCGACGGTGGCGTTGTAGAGGCGAGATTGTCCAGCGATTGTCGAGTGTCTTACTGTGGAATTGATTATCAAAGCGTCATCTTGGATTAGCGAGGAAATGATTTTGGAGCCGTATGCTTCTGTGCTGTCGCCGACTGTAGAATGGCGATCAAGAAGAGTGTCAGAAGATATTTCGCAGTCATTTCCATATTTTCGTCCGTTTCCGCGATGATGTCTTAACCAAATTTGTTCCACGAAGCAACCTCATTTCGGTGGCAGAGCCGAGCGGGCATAGTAAACCTTCCCTGCTTGGGCAGTAGAGGTTTACTAGAATACGCATACATTTCGTATGGCGTCGCCTTCGCGTCTTCTAGTCCAAGGTTCTTCAGTACGCAGTCTCTCTGGTGTTACCTACCTGAGCGGGTGCTGTATTTATTCGCGCGGCTACTGAACACAGGGCCAGAACGAGCAACGGGTTGTCTCTCCCGCCTCAAGGATCAGTTCTATCGGTGGCGGCACAGAGTTCTTTGAGCGGGTGCTATGAACGCCCCGTGCCATCAAACGCGAGTCTCTGGTCTGCAATTCTGGATTCATATACTTGGCAGTGCTTCCCGTCGCGCGTCACCTTCAACTACTTAGTAACTTGGTGATTGTTCGCCACTTTGACCGATACTTATTCCCTTGTCAATAAAATTTTCTGTCTGTATAATGCAGGCACTCGAATCATTCCCGTGGCGCGAGTATCGACGAGAGGTCGGAGCAGTAATGTTCCGGCCTTTTGTTTTTCCGGGTTGAAGTGAAAAGGGAACGGGCGACCTGTTTCCAGACCGCCCGCCCACCTGACGAAAGGAGAATCAAATATGAGCCGTAACGCTCCGCATCCTAACGAATTTCTTTACCTCAAAGCAAGTGGAATGTTATTGTGCGCTCTATGGCCTTGTACGGCGTAAGTCCAATCGACGATTCGGCAAAGAGAAAGAAGCCTTACGACTTCTTTCAGCCAGCGAAGGCCCAAGCCCCGAGTCCTGAAAACCACTACAACCTTCTTCCGGCGGCTAAAGAGCCCGTCGCGGCGTCCGCGATAGTCCCGACTGGCTCAACCTATGCCGTCGTTCCTGTCGGCCCCAGTCCTAATCAAGAAACCTCACAGCAGCCCAGTTACGACGATCCGGCGCTCGAGTATCTGCGAAAGAGTCTCGACACTCTGAAAGCCACCAACGACGCTCCGGTGAAGAAAGAGAGTCGATTAAAGGCGGCGCTGAAGATGGCGGGTGCTGCTCTGGGTTCAGTGCCAGGCGGTACGACGTGGACAGACGTGGCGCGACAGGCCGGCGCGGCCGCTGGCGGTGCCATCTCTGGCGCTGTACAGCCGAAACTCCCGGGAGCAGTGCAGAAACTTTACGATGTGCATAAAGCCGAAGATGACGTGACGCGCGCTGAGAAGTACGCGAACGTTGCTTCGAACATTACGCGCAGGGCATCGCTGACGGACCAGGGCGACAAACGGCTGAAGCTCGCGGCCGATAAGCAGCGTCTTGATCAGGAATGGCGCAGTTTCCAAGTAGACGCCAAAAATCGCGGTCTTACGCTGGCAGAGAAAAAAGAGAAGTTTTACGAGGATGCCACTAAACGCGGGCTAACCGACCGTGAAACGATGGACGAATGGCGCAAGGATATCGGCGAACGAAAGTTCAGAGAGGATCGTCGCCAGTTTGACGCGCAACAGCATATTCGAGAAAAGAACTCTGAGTTGAACGCGCGCCGAACGGCAGCCTATGAAAAATCAGTCGAGAATGGCGGCAGTAAGACCGAAGCAAAGGCCGCCTCAGACGCCGCTGAGGCTGAAGCGCTGAGTGATTCTGCCGACGAGTACGAAGGGATCATCGCCACATTGGATCCTGATTTGGATTCATCGGAGATCGCGAAACTCAAAGGTGCCGCGGTAACGGCCAGGACGCAAGCAAAGCGTCTGGGAGCCCGGGCGGGAGCGAGAGGCGAAGCGACTCCAATGACGACCGGACCGAACAAAGGCGTCACGGTTGACGCGATCAAGAAAATGAGTGAACCGCAATTCCGGAATTATTTGAAGACTGCCGTGCCGCCGTACTCCCCTGCGGAGACTGAGCGGCGCGTGAAGCACTGGAAGACGCTCTCAGGGAAGTAAATGTGTCCACACCACGCGACGAAATTGATCGAATCCTCGGCCTCGCGCCGCCTCCGCAGCAAGCAGACTTCCCGTCGCTCGTTCGCTCTGCTGCTACAAGACTGAACGTTCCCCTCGAAGTTGCCGATGATTACCTCCGCGTAACCGGTGGGATCGAATCAGGTAATAAGCACTATCGCAACGGTAAGGTACTCATGTCTGACATGGGCGCGTTGGGCGGCGGGCAATTGACGCCTGACAAGCCCGACACGTTTCATAAGACCGTCAAAGGAAAAGCCTACGATCTTCGTGATCCTGCGCAGAATGCGGAAGCTGGACTGGCGTACTTCTCCGACTTTGGTGACGATCCGATTGCTCGACGAATCGGATATTTCAGTGGCGACAGTAAATCTCTCCGACACTACCGAACGACTGGTCGCATCCCGCTTGGTGGAGAGCGTGACCCAAAGAGCGGGAAACTCCGGACAAGTTTTCATAAGTACATTTCGGTGACGGGCGGCTTTGACCAGATAAAGCCTTCGCGAGATACGATCGACGCCGTGCTTGGTTTGTCTCCCACGGGCGAGACGTCCGCCCCTGAAGAAAAACCGACTTACGGCGTGGCCCCGTTGCCGGATTTGGCAACATCAAGCGAGGCGCAAAATCCGGCAACGCCAGTTCCGCAACAGCCGCAACAGTTCCTGAAGTCGATTGTTCGTCCTGAACCGGTCGCCATCGCTAGCGGTTCTACACCAGTCGCGCCGGACACCGCGCCAACATATAAACCGCCAGAGCCGCCAGAAAAGGCACGTCCGGCTGACGAGTTTACGAGCAAGAAAACCTTCAACGTTCCGCTGAAGCCGTTCGACAAAGAGCAGACAGGCGCGCTTGGGTTAATTGGCAATGCTGGTCCCGAAGCGCAGGCTGGTTACATCGACTGGGTGCGCCGCAACGCATCCAGCAGGCCAGACGCCTCACTTGCCGACGAGTCTTACGCGCAAACCTTTGTCAAGATTCAGCAGTACCTGGGCGCGAATCCGAAGGCGACACCTGAAGAGACTGTCAAAGAATTCGCGAAATTTGGGCAAGATTTTGTCAATGACCCGGCGACGAAAGGTAAGCAGTTACCGAAGACGCTGCATGACGCGATGCTGCGGGCTCCATATGGTGAAGATGAACTCAAAACGCTTCCATCAAAAATCCGGCAGCAGAGAGCGCAGGTTGCTCGAGCCGACCAGCAGCGCCAGGCTGAAGCCGCGCTACAAAAACAGACCTTTGATCTGTACCGGAAAAATCCGGAACAACTCAATCGAAACATCGCGTGGCACTTCGGCGAAGAAACGCTGCGAGGGCTCGCGAACCTGCCGGAGAAGACGCAGCGGCATGTTGCGTTGATGGCGGTCGCCGCGGCGAACGAGGACGAGCGGAAGCGCCAGGCCGGCCAAACTGACTTCCAGCAGGATCCGAACTATCAGGCAACGATGCGGAAGAGAGCGGGGATTAGCGATGATTTGTTAGCAGCCGCGACAGGGCCGATGAAATTCGTCCGAGAGATGGACACCTTTCTCGGAACTGCACAGCAGGAAGACCAGCAGCGTCAGACGATTCGGCAGCAAGTGCAGGCTGAACAGCAAGGCGGATGGGCGACGCGCGATCCGTCTACGGTGGAAGCGGAAACCGAGCGCCGCTTTCAGGCATGGAAGGCAGAGCAGCCCACAGAAGCCGAACTCGCGAAAGCAAAACCAGAGATTGAGCGACTGGAAAAGGCGAATTACTTCTGGCGCCAATGGGAGCGCGCAACGCCGGAACTCAAGAGTTTTGTCGAGAAAGCTCAGGCAACACTTGGCCGCGACTTGTCAAAAATTCTTCCAGGTGGCGTGGGCGCGCGTCTAAAGACCTTCGCTGAGCAGCAGCAGAGCGAAGCGCGCGTCGATGACCTGATCGCGCAGCATGAATACTCCGGCGATCAAACAATACTTCGCGGGATTGGCAAAGAGGTTGTTCAGCAAACATTTTCACTGGTGCCGCTGATCACGAGCGAGGCTGCGACAGGTATTCCGTTTCCATTATTGATGGCTGGACAAAGCTATTTGGAGAACGGCAACAAGCCAGCGTCCACGCGCCTAATAATGGCCGGTAGTGCGTACTTGATGGGCAAGGCGTACCAGAAAGTGCCGGGCCTGACTGTGGAAGGTTTACAGAAAATTCCCGGCGCGGTCGGTGAACTCGCTACGAAGTATCCGAGCGTCGCGTCGCGCATTGTCGGCGCGGGGGAGTTTGGCGGGCTTGGCGCTGGCGAGACGTTGGCGCGAGGCGGTACAGCGAAGCAGGCGGTCATTAGCGGCGTTGCGCAGGCCATTCCGGGCGCAGTGTTGGCAGGAAAACCAGAAGAACCAGCGGAGGTAAGTGATGCCAGGAGCGAACAAATTCAGTCCGAAAGAAGATCGGCAAATCAACCATATACTGCAAGCGCTGATGAACCGGGGCGTGTCGGAGGACGAAGCGAGCCACCAGGCGTACGGGAAAGTTCAAAACCTGAGAAAGCAGCACGGCCAGCAACCGAAAAAACCGAAGGTGTATCACGTCAGCCGACGGTAGCGCGCGAAGACATTGACCGCGCGCTTGGACTAACTGACGAACCAGCGGTGAAAATTAGTCCACCTGCAAAAGCAGAGACAACGGCTTCCACGCCTTCTGAGGGTGGAGTATCTGTACCTGAAGCAGCAAAAACCGCTCGCAGAATTCTTGATGCCTATGACAAGACGGGCGAAATTTCAACTAAGCGAGAAGTTGTTAAAGAATTGGAGAAGGCGGGATTGCTACCGGAAGGGGTGGCGGCATACCGAGCGGCTGAAATTGAGCACCGTGAGCTTGGTATGCGAATGGATGTTCCCGGCGAAGTGTTTGAGGCTCAGGTGTGGCCGAAGTTGACCCGGCTAGCTGAAGGCGCACCCAGCACCGAGACTATCAGCACTCCCTCGCGGCGAGTTGCCGTGCCGCAAGAGTTAATAGATCGCGCCACCCAGCTAGAGAAGGACTTGACATCTGCAACGTCCGATGCTGAGCGATTTAGACTTCAGAGCGAGATGAGTGCGAATGACCGGGCTATCGGTGCCGCGCTCTCAGCCCAACCATCTGTACCTCAAGAAGCACCAAAGGTCTCAGAACTCGCAAAGCCGTTTGGTGGGGTATCACCTGAAGTTTCACAGACGTACCAAGCGGAACTGCGGGCTAAGTTCGCCACGCCTCTAAAGCCGAAACCCGTCGTGTCGCCCACGGGAGAGATGAAATCAAAGGAGAAAACCGATGAGCAAGTTGTACCAAGTCGAGCCGAAAACAAACCCGCCGTCAAGCCGAGTATTGCCGCTGCGCAAGCGAAAGCCAGAGAATTACAATCCGCACCAGAGGTTCGAGAGACTGCTCGGACAGCACTTCCTGGCGCTGCAGGGCGAGAAACCGACATCACTATCCCCGGCACGAACCGGCGCTACAAAGCACGGTACGCACTCCGAGAAGCCGACGACATAGAGGCGTCGCACAATCCGGAGAATTTCAATCCCAATCCGAAGTATCCGTACACGAACGATCGGCGCTATGAATCAGAGCCTCAATATCAGACGCAGGTAATAAACAGATCGAAATCGACAGGGCCAGAGCCGTTCGATCCGCGCCAACTCATCAACACGAGCCCAACGATCGACACCGGACCGCCAGCAGTTACTGAAGATGGTCTAGCGTTGGGTGGTAACTCACGGGCGATGATCGCCAAGCGCGTTTACCGTAATAATCCAGAAGGCGCTGAAGCCTATCGCAAGGTACTAACAGAGGATGCCGCCAGTATAGGAATCGATCCCGCTGAAGTCGCGAAGATGAAGAACCCTGTTCTGGTGCGCGAAATCAGTAACGAAGGGCTAAAGTCAAGCGAGGTTCAGCGAGCCATCACCGACCTGAATGTCACCAGCACGACTCCGCTGACTCGCGAAGAACAGGGCGCGGCCGGCGCTCGCCGCATGTCTCAGGACTCCGCCGATTTTATCTCTCAGGCGATTGAATCTAAAGGCGAAGACGCCACGCTGGCGACGGTAATGGACGCGACTGGTCCGGAGATTATCAACAGACTAATTGCTGATGGTGTCATTCCCGCTGGCGATCGAAACGTGCTTATCAAAAACGGCAAGGTCACGCCCGAGGCCAAGTTGAGGGTCGGGCGACTACTGACCGGTCGAGTTTACGAGAATTTGGACCAGATGAAGGTCACGGCGCCAAGCGTCCAGAATAACATCGAAAGAATTGCGCCAGCGCTTCTTCAGGTGGAAGGCTCTGACTGGGATCTCATTCCAACAGTACGTCGAGCGCTGGATGCTGTACAGGAGTCCAAGGCGTCGCGCATTCCGCTGGATGACCTTAATAACCAAGCGTCGATGACGCGCGGTGAACCCTTTACCGCCGAAGAATTGTCGATTGCTAAAGCCCTTCAGATGGATCCGCGGCAGGCAGCAACTCGATTCCGACAATACGCGAACGACTTCGAAACTGAAAAGAACGGCCAGAGCGGATTATTCGGCGAACCCGCCACCCAGGCAGAAAGTTTCGATCAGAACTTTGGCGAGGCAAAGCGCGGTCCCGGCGCTGCGAACGTAGGCGACGTGCCGACTGAGCGGACGGTCGCGCAACTCACTGACGCTATTAGTAAGTTGCCCAAAGGCAAGTCGGTTCGTGAGGCGATGGCCGCTGCTCTTGATACTGCCGAAAAACTTGGCGAAGGCAAGGACGCGCTTCATCGAGCATGGCTGCGCACGGTCGCTAGTTCAAAAGCTTTGATTGTTCGACGGGAGGTTTCAGACTACCAAAAGAGTGTCGGCGAATTTGAGAAAGCCAGACAGCGTAACGCTTTTGAGACGCGCCAATTCGTGAAGCAAATCAAGGAAACCGTGCCAAGCCGATTGCGTCGCGAGGCGATCATTAACTACATCCAGGCAGACGGCGATAACGCTCTGCTGATGCAACGCGCGCAGCAATCTAAGCTCCGGCGACGACTCGGATACGAAGAAGCGACGCGACTGACTGATGAAGAAAAGACGGTCGCGAATATGGTTAGTTCCGCGTGGGAGTCTGGCTGGCAAGAAGCACGCGACAAAGGCATCCTGCACGGATTTATTGAAAACTACGTGACTCAGGTTTGGAAGCGCAAAGACCCGATTCGGCAGAAACTTCTGGCCGACGTTCAGCGCGGCTTGCTCAACCCGACGTTTCAGTTCAACAAGCAACGTATCTTTGCCGATTACTTTGAAGGTGAGCAGGCAGGGAAAATCCCCGCGTCGAAAGACATTGGCGATATGTACGCGACGTGGAACCAGTCAATGCAGACGGCGATCTACTCGCGTGATTTCATTCGCGGTCTTTACGACATTGACGCCGTTGACGGTCGCCCGGTCGCGCAAATCTCCGGCTCCGGGAAGTTGATTTCAAAAGAGGAGGCAGGGCCGGAAGAGTTCGTGCTGCGTCCGCGCACAAAGCAGGCAAGTATGCAGGAGCAGATCGCACGGAAACGAGCGGGTGAACCATCGCTAAATATCGCCGGCTATGGCAGCGTGAATCATTCGGCGATGCACGGCTTTAAGTGGGTTACGAAAACCGCAGACGGTACGCCGATGTTCATGGAAGGCGACATCCTTATTCACTCAGACCATCTTCAGCAAGTTCGCAATTTACTTGGACGCTCTGCGTTTTCGTCTGGCCCACTGAAGGCTTTGAAAGTGACGCAGCAAACCATCAAAGGCACGATGTTCGGATTGCTCCCGGAATTTCACCTAGTTCAAGTGGCGACGCACGGGCTTGGACATCGAATTTTGCCGTGGAACTTGGAGAAGATTGATTTCGATCATCCGATTCAGTCGCTACTCGTGAGTCGTGGCGCGCAGATCGCGAGTTTCGACGCCGCGCAAGAATACGGTGAAGGGTTAATGGCAGGAAACCTTTTGGCGAAAATCCCGGTGTTAGGTTCTCGGATCATTCGCCCGCATCAAGACTGGTTGTTTCAGGATTATATTCCGCGTCTGAAAATGACGATGATGCTCGACGCTTTTGAACGGAACCAGAAGCGATACGGCAGCAAACTCAATGTCGATCAAATCGCTGAACTTACCGCAGAACAAGGTAACGCGGCATTTGGCGAGCAGAACTGGCGCTATCTTGGCTATCACCCAACAACCGTGGACGCGATGCGCACTTTCCTGCTGGCTCCCGATTTCCTTCTCTCGCGCGGGAAGTTTGTCGGGCAGGCGGCAAAGCCTTATGGACGCGAGCAGTTAGTGGCCTTGGGAGTGCTGGCGAGTACGCAGTACCTCGCGGCCCGCATCTTCAACAAGATATCGAGTGGGGATTATCACTTCGAACTGGAGAATGCCTTCAAGGTGATCATTGGCAAAAAGTGGTATGGACTTCGGAGTGTGCCAGGCGACATTGTTCACATGATTTCAGATCCGCGCGGATTCTTTTTTAATCGGCTTTCCCCTGTTGTTGCGACCGCCGTGGAAGCAGGTACTGGCCGCGACGATCGTGGGCAGAAAAAAGACGCGGCGGAGCAAATTCAAGACTTCCTCAAACGTGCCGAACCGATCCAGTTTCGCCGCCATTCAGACGATTCATGGTGGGAATCGGCGCTAAACTCAATGGGCCTCCAGGAAGGGCGATACTACACGCCGGCAGAAGAAGTCATTCGCGATTATTACAATGAAAAGTTCCCGGGCGGCTTTCCGAAGTCGAATGACCCTGAGAAGCAGAAGTTCATGCAGGGGATTACGAAGCGGCGTCGAACGACTAACGAGTTATCTTTAAGGGGCGTTGATACGACAGAAACAGAGCAGCAAATTCAGGACGATATCGACGAAGCAGCAGAGGCGGGGAAATTATCGCCTGATGATATAGTCAAACTTGACAAGTCAGGTAAGATGACGCAGTTGCAAGGACAGATGCGCTCGCTACCTCTGGAGGTCGCGCTAGATGTCGCCGAAAAAGCGTCGCCGGAACAGAAAGAAGAAATCAGAAAGACGATTAAGTTGAAAGCGCAACGGGTATTCAAAAAACGCAACCGTACTCGCGAGCAGAAAGAAGTCTTACGAGATCGCATGGATAAGGTGCTCGAATAATGGCGCAAGAACCAAGAGGCGGCGATAAGTGGGCGGCGGCGCGACTGGCGCAGAAAAAGGCCAAGAAGACTACGCCGGTGGAACTGAAAGCCCTCTTCGACGCGTTCAAAAGCAACGGTGGGAACCTGTATGCTGCGGCGAAGGCGTCAGGACTCAAATACTCGATCGCTCGTTATTACATCAAGAAGGCCGCCGATCCCAAGTACGCGCAGAAGAAAGAAATCCCGCCTGAGATTGCACAGAACTCGTGGATTCGGCAATCGGCGTTTGATATGAAACTTAATGATCTAATTGAAATGGCTTTCCAAGAAATTGAAGAAAAACTAAAGACTGCGAGTTTGCCGGACATCGTGAAAGCGCAGCGCGAACTCCTGAGCCTTCGCCGCTACGTGATGATGGTGCCGCTGACGAGCCGGGAGAAAGCTAAAGTTAAGGAAGACGAAAACACTAAACCGCCAGAGCCGGAAGAGGACGTTTCCGCGCTGCTCGCTCGCGCCGCCGCGCGTAAAGCGAAAGAAAAGTCTCTCCCATTGGGCGACACGACGCCAGACGCGCCAATCGAAGAAGCGCCCGCTGGAATGTAATGACCCGTCACTTGATACCGATTTCAGGGAAAGACTCGCTGGCGACCGCCCTTGTTCAGACGGCGCGTCAACCGGAGTTTGAGTACGAGTACGTTTACAATGATACGACGCTGGAATTGCCTGAAACATACGAATGGCTTGATAAGGTCGAGCAGACCATCGGCGCTAAAATTCTGCGCATAGATAAGAACCTTGACACTGTGATTCACGAGCAAGGCATCCTTCCGAGTCCGCGCCGCAGATTTTGCACGAAGTATTCCAAGATTTATCCGATGAATGATTACATCGGCAAGAATAAGGCCGTGTTGTACCTCGGCATCCGTGCCGACGAAAACCGAGTCGGTCGACAGGACACGCCCAACATAACGTGCCGCTATCCGCTCAAAGAATTAGGCATTGATCTTCAGATGGTCTATCGGATCGTAGACGGGAAGAATCTTCGCCCGCCCGCATTCTTTTGGAGTCGGCTTTACGAGGTCGTTGTCGAGCGCATGGGCGACTCTGCTTTCATAATCAACGAACTCCCCGGCTACATTCATGACAGGGCTTTCGCCTGGCGCTCGCGCCCGAACTGTTTCATGTGCTTCTATCAGAGACGCTACGAATGGGTTGGACTGCTAGAGCATCATCCCGATCTTTTCATACGCGCCGAAAACCTCGAAGAAGAGGTTGGCTACAACAGCGAGAAGAGAGCGCGCGCGTATTACTTTATCGCCAAAGACATGCCGCTTTCGCGCGTTCGAGTGGAAGCAGATCGCATCTTTGAAACGCGAGTTAGCGCGGTCTGTCAATTCCTTCAAAAGCGTCTTCAGAATGTCTTGTTCGCCGCGCCGCTTGTCGATGAATTGGACATGGCGCAAACCTCGTGCGGACTCTATTGTGGAAAGTAAATGACTCGCGCCATTAGCGAATACTCTGAAGAACAAATCGCCGAACTGCTTCCGTTCCTCGACGAACAGGAGCGCGAGAAAGTTCTGACCGCGCGACGCGGCCTACGCTCGATGCTGACCGCGCCCGATCCGCTTTACGCCGCGCTGCATACCTGCATCGCCGCTCGCGACTTAATCGAACCCGCGCAAATCAAACTCGAAGGTTTGATCCGCAAAGCCGAAACCTCTGGAAACGACATTGAGTATCAAGCCAGATGTTATCAGCGCGATCTAATCGACTGGCAACTCAACCGCGCTGCGGACGTCGCGCAGAAACGACTGAAGCATCTCGACTCGCTGCGCAATCACAAGCGCGAAATGGAGCGCATTGCAGATGGAGCAGAAGGCGCGATCCATTGGTTTGAATACTACGCCTGGGGCTTCGATCCGCGCGCTGACTCTGGCCTCGCGCTGACGCCGCTGGCTCTTTTCGACGTGCAGAAAGGCTATGTCTCGTGGCTGGAAAAAACAGTCTTTCTAAACCGAACATCCGGTGTCGTGCCGAAATCAAGAGACATGGGAGCGACGGTTATCACGATTGATTGGTGCGTGCTGAAGTGGCTCGTCGTCTCCGGTTTCATGGCCTTGCTCGGAACTCGGAAAGACGACTTGGTTGACTCGTTAAAGAAGAAAGACACGCTCTTTGAAAAAGCGCGAATGCAGATGCGCTTGCTCCCGAAGTGGATGATGCCGGAAGGCTTCACCATCGAGAAGCAAGGTTCGCTACGCTTGCTCCCGAATCCGGTCAATCTGTCGGAACTTACTGGGGAAGCGCCGGTCATTCACTTTGGCTCACAGCAGCGCGCCACGGTCGTTGTTATGGACGAATTTGCGAAATGGCCGGACGGCGGCTACATGCAGAAAACCTCAGTGGCTGGCGGTACGACAAAATCAATCATTGAAATCTCGTCCGTGTTCGGCAAATTCAATCAGTTTTACGATGACTGGTCGTCAGAGGGCGCGAATGTCTATCCGCTGAACTGGCACGATCATCCGTGGAAAGACGAGCGCTGGTACAACTCACTCCCTTACGGCTACTGCGGTCCGAAGATGTCGAAGGAGATGATCGCGCAGGAAATCGACATGGATGCGGAAGCCTCGCAGCCTGGGCGCGTCTGGGGAATGTGGAGCGAGGTGCATACCGTCGTTACGATGGCAGAACTGAGACGCGGCTTTGCGAAGCATGGCATTTACTTTCCGAGTGATGGCGAGAATGATGATGGAAGGCCGCGCGCGCCGCTGACTGCCTTAATCGCCCGGTTGAATGACCGCGGCGCGACCGCTAAACACAGGAACGCGTGGCTGTGGGCGTGGCGCCCACGCGACTTTGAACCTTTTTCGGATTGCGTCTTTATCTTCCGGGAATGGTTAGTGCCTCTCGGCGACGTAGCGACATTTCGGTATATCGTTGACAACGTGCGCATGTTTGAGTTGCCGGATGACGAAGATGAGAGAGTTGAGCTTTCACTGAACTCGCACGAGGCAGAGTCGGAGCGTATTAACTACGCTGAAGAATATGATCTTTACCTCGATGGTTGGAAGACTGACTATGAGTCCGGCATCGCGCAGATGACCGAGTTTCTGACGGTGATCGATAAGGATAAGTCCCATCCGTTCCGCGATCCTTATCTTGATAAAGAGGGCAACCCGGCGCGAGTTATGGGTCGCACTCGCCTCGTCATTGTCACCCAGACTGGGCAGGGTGAGGTTCGGTTACGAGAAAACGGCAGTTTGTATGTGGAGCCGGCCCGCGACCATCTTGGGATGCTTGTCATTCGGCGCCAGATTCCCGGCTATCACTACCCGCCTGAAGAGGCAGGTAAACCCGCCGGTGCGATGCGTCCGCAGAAGGTGGATGACGACGTTGTAGATTGCGCTCGAGCCCTGGCCTTAAACTGGATGGCGATCACCGGCACGAAATCTGAAGAGGAAGAAAAGTCGGATCGATTAAAGGAAGTTAGCCCCGGCTTCGCGCCCGAAGAGGTTGACAAATTGACCGGATGGGCGCGGCAGGGGCGACTGGCGGCGATGGCGATCGCACAAAGAAGGTTGGCGAAAGAAGAGGAAAGTGATAATAGTACCGGTAGTCCACTGCTCGACTATCAGGAGCGGCTGCGAAATCAGGGGTATCTATGACGGAAGAACAGCGACAGAAACTGGAAGGTCGTAACGCTGAAATCGCCTTAGAGCGTGCTCGCCGCGAGCAATATCGACGTGAAGAATTGTGCGCGCATTGCCCTCACAGCAGGTCAGAGCACGTTCATTTTGATAACTACTGCAAGGGCGACGGGTGGAGGCGCTGTCCTTGCGTTGGGTTTATGTCCGTGAGCGAATTTGAATTGAGAGATAATCTCAACACTCAAATACTCGCAACGATAATCAAGGAATTGTCTCTGTAATGCTTCACTTCGTCTTAGATCGCGAACCAAACATCGGCGAAAAGGT
>Ga0070694_100000021_pt1 | contig 71709 bp, 45 predicted proteins | sample KBSK1251metaG_FD_65470 | JGI IMG/M metagenome (GOLD analysis project Ga0070694, IMG submission 65470) | Corn, switchgrass and miscanthus rhizosphere microbial communities from Kellogg Biological Station, Michigan, USA - KBS K1-25-1 metaG | ecosystem: Host-associated > Plants > Roots >...
CTTACCACGCGAAGGCGCGTGTCCTCTTGCGTCTTGAATCTCTGCCAGAGTGGGATAATCGCCCCGCCTATGATGTGAGTCTCGACCGTTTCAATCGCTGGCACGGTCGCGTGTTTCTCTGTCCACCAGTCGCGGGCCCGCTCTGGCGCGACGGCCTTGTATTTCTCGTTCAGCTCGTCGTCGTGAATGTAGTTGGCGTGTGGTGCTTCCGGTTTCCAAAGGGCAAAGGTGCGATAGCTGTTGCCGGTTGCCGGATCGGTATGGCGTCCCGATTCGATTGCTAGAACAAAGTGACCGTTCTTCTTATGTCGCATGAAAGCGCCGCCTCTGCGCTGACGTGCTTCGTCGGCATCCTCAAAACTGACGGCCTTCGATGGCAAGTCAATCTCTAGCGTGTAATGGGTTGTCTGTGCGCCGGTGATTTCGTCGGTATAAACGATGCGCGGGTTCTCCGCGATCCGAATTGCGAGGGCTTTGATGTCGGTTACTCCCTCGTCAAACGTTCCGTTCGCTTTCGCATATCGCACAGTCTGATCGAATAAGTCAGCGAAGTAATCAAAGAGGGCGTTCTGCTGCTCAACCTCTAACGCCAGCACTCGGTTAAGGAACCTCGGCACGTTGTACTCATCCTCTTTGCGTATGCACTCGATGCCGTCGCGGTTAGCTACCAGCAAGCCAATATCTCGCAAGGTCTGTCTCGGGTTGCCGAGTCCAGGTACTTTCTCGCCTTTCATGATCCGGCGTAGCGTCAGACTCAAAGCGGCTCTACCTTCTTCGGTTTCAAAGTTGTACTTTGCGAGGTCGCCGTTATCGGCTGCGCCTCGGTCGCCTTTGGTTAATGCGCCAAGACTGCCAAGTCTGCGGGCGATGGTTGAACTAAACCGCTTCTCGCCGCCAAGCTCGGTTGAAAGCAAGACGTATTCGGGTGGCACTGCTTGATCTGATCGGTGCGTCCGTCCAAAGGTCTGCATCTGCTTGTCGGCACTCCAACCAAGTTCAAGCGTTACATGTACGCGGCGCTGCCGGTTTTCCTCACGGTTTGAAGCGTGAAGCGATATTCCGGTTGACGCGGCATCGCTGATGATTGCGATCCGTTTCTTGCCGGATTGAAACTGCGCCATTTCGTAAACGTTCGTTCTGTCCATCGCTACGCCTTCGGGCGCTCGCTTTTTGTATTGCACCTGTCCATTTCGCGGATCGCGGATTAGGCGGCGGGTTCTGCCTGTGAGTTCGGCAACGTTGCGCTCTCCGAAATGATTGACAAGCTGGTCAAGCGGGTTTTCGGGAAGCTCTAAAGCGGAAAGCCCGTCAATTAGCTCCTGCTTCATTCTTAGCGCTTCTTTGCTCTGTACCGTTTTGCCCTGCGCCGTCTGTTACTGGCACCTGTATTGTCTTGCCTGTGCCTGGGTCTGTCACGTCTTGATAGAGTGTCGTCGGGAAAGCGCGATCGACCATTCCAGCGATTACTTCACGAGGAGAGAAGTCCAAGTCTTCGAGATATGTTGTGCACTTCATAACTTGAATTTATGTGGCGTTCCTGGTTATGTGGCGAAGCGCCGCGATCGTAAGCGGTAGAGCGTTTTTCGCGTGTCTCTCCACAACATAATTTTTCTTCTATAGTCGGACCAAACTTAACTTCAAAACAGGAGGTCCGATTATGTTCGATAGTTTGTTAACTCGTGAACGGTTTGTGGCCAGAGCGGGCAGCGGCGCAGCTTGTTGCCTTTGCCGCGGATCTGCACGGATGAACAATCTCTCTTTGGTGCATGCGACAGGTCGAGGGGTTAATGACGTTCCTGCGCGCGCTCTGAGCCTTGAACTTATGTGGCGTTCGCCATCCGACAATACTGCCAAGCCTCCTGGAGCGTCTTTGTGCCTGTTTGCCGCAGAATCTCCTGCTCATATGCACCCGAAGGATCAGTAACGATGCAGTGTTCCTTTGCGTTTATCAAGTATGAGATCCCGTCCTCAGGCGGATTTTTCCCTCTAGCTCCCTGCTTCGCACTGGCTATCGCCAGGGAAGCCAAGTGAGCTGGCGTGGGAAAAATGTTCGCGCCAATTCTCGTGTAGAGCACAATGTCGAACCCGTGAACGTTTGGCCACTGTTCGATGAGGATGCTGTTTACGGTGACTGGATTGGGCTGACGGTATGGACGCCGTTGTGGCGATCCTAACTAGCGAGTTACATGCTGATAAGGTTTCGCTGAGACTTATTTATATGGACTTCCCGCTAGAAAGCGCTTGCTCCCCCGAACCTACTTGCGCAGGCTTCAGCACACGATCGGCGGAAGCTCCGTCACCACTGCTACCGCCCTGCGCTGTACTCTTGCCTGACAAGCCCTCTTTTTCATTCGGCGGATCGCTGCCACCAGGTCCACCGGTGGCAGCGGCGTTTTTGCCTCGGCCATGCGCTCCGGGATCTATCGGCCCCATCGGCCTACCGGGTGGATCATTCGGCGTTTGATACGGTGGGCTCTCTCCTCTCTTTCCGCCGGAACCGCCGCCAGCCTCCGCGTCGCCCCCCGGATCGCCTGCGACACCCCGCACCTTCGAGTCCGCACCCCTCCCACCCATGGCCATCGCCATGCCCCCGTCCCGGCCGTCACCCGACTGGAGGATGCCACCCGAGTTGAACACGACGCAGTTGAGCAAGCTCACCCCCTCGCCATCTCCTCCTTTACCGGCCAGGGCTATGGCATCGCCCCCGCGACGGCGCGATCGCGGTGCATCCTCGTAGGCCTTGCCGCCCAAGGCCTGGGCGTCGCCGCCGTGGGCAAAGCTAGAGTTCCCGCCCCGCAAACGAGAGCCCGCCTCAAGAAAGATCTGGCATTGCCCGCCAAGGATTGATGTCATGAGCACGCCTCCGCCTCGGCTGCCATCACCACCGCGGGCGTATGCGGGAGCACCATTGTCCGCGATGGCCTCTGCCGATCCTCCATCTCCCCCACTCCCGCCGATCAGTTGCGCGTCCGTGCGGACGCCAATCGAGTCGCGCGCGCAAACGATGATTCGACCACCGTAGCCGCCGCTCCCTCCCACGGCAGTTGCCGTTGCAGGTGGTCCACCCCGGTTGGGAACGTCCACGGTCATAGTCTGGCCAGGGTTCTGAGGGTCTGGCACTTGCCCCAGTTGCGACCCTCTCCCGGTCGCCATTGCCGAGCCACCTTCTCCGCCGCTGCCCGCGACGACGACGCCGGCAATTTCGACGTTCACGCCGGAAATCTGGATCTGGCCGCCATTGCCGCCTGCCTTGGCGAGGGCGGTGGCAGGCGGGTTGCGAGCAGGGTCACCGGTGACCTCCACGCGGTCTGCCTTATCTCGAGAGCCGGCGGTGACGGTGGTGCCGCGTGCGACGAGAACTTTCCCTTCGAGGCTGATCATGTTGATGTTGAAGGTGCCCGCACCCACCATAATGTCCGCAGCAATGGTCAGATCATTCTTCGCCACGATGATGAGGTCTGACGTGAGGTTGAGAGGTGCAGTGAGCCGGACAACTCGACCGGTGAAGGTTCCACCCGTTCCGGCGTTGATATCTCTGTCAGCATCGAACGCGCCAGCCGGGAAGGACGAAGTAACAACAGAAGAGTTGCAGTCAAGGAGGGGGAGTTCTTCGGGTCGAGCGGACAGCGGCGGCCCCTTTGGTCCCGTGAAGAAGAAGACGCGCGCGAGAATGACACCGGCAGCGGCCAAGGCTAGCGCAAGCAGAATAATCAAAAGAATAGGAGTCATCGCTCTCCTTTTCAGCTGCCCAAGTCCCGGCGGTTGGCTGCTAACTCCACGCCGGCTCTACCCGATTTGTTCGGCGCGTCATCGACGGGGCAAGCCTTTTTGGACAGAAGGAACCTGTGTGTGTCGATATGCTTGAAGAGTAACGATGCAACGTTCGACCACTCTGATGGATCATCGACTTTGAGCTTCGGTGCAGTTTCGGTACGGCACTGCCGATTACCCTCGGAAATTTTGAGTGTCGTAGCCCTGGCCTTGGCAGACTCTTCATCCATTTCGGACATAATAGTCAGTACTTTCGGCCTCGTCAGACTCCAGTGTAGTTTTCGCTGCCATGCCGCTATTGCGCGAGATCAACGCGACCCACACAGTCAAGGCAATGAGCCAGATCAGGCCAACGACAGTAACCAATGAAATTCCATCTCTCTCCCTCCCTTCGGGTAACTAAAGGCCACGCAGCCATTCATTATTGGCATAACTGCATAACTATAGATGTCCGGTTTCCTAATAAGATCCCGCTGCCACTTACGGTCGGGATAAGAAACTAAATGAAAGTTCACGTAACTCTTCCTGTTTCACTGACTTCTCGTCAGGCTCCACTGAAGTCTGAGTTTTATCTGATGTCCGCATATTATTCTATCTCATTCTCAGTTACTAGACGTCAGCCGGACTTCTGACACCACGTCCACCATGGTTGAGTACGTGGGTATAGATCATTTGTCGTCTTCACGCTTTGTGTCCCAGTAATTCCTGAATCGTGCGAATGTCGTAGCCGTCCTCCAACAAATGGGTCGCGAACGAGTGTCTACTATTCGGCATGCGGAATAGGCGCCACACGACCGCCACACATCTTCTGCGTGCCGGGGTAGATATCAATACCATCTGCGCTTGGCTGGGCCACGTCTCCATTTGATCCACCAATATCTACGCTGAAACCGATCCGGAGATGAAAGCCAAGGCACTGGCAACTAAAGGAGACCAAACGGTCGAGGCGATGGAAGGAGGACAAAGGGCTAACGACGTTCCTGCGCGCGCTATAGTCGCTTCAACTTATGTGGCGCCCACATTGCTCCAACGCCTCATTCGTAAGCAGTTGGGGACTGGACGCCACATAACCAGGAACGCCACATAACTCAAGCATTGCGCCGTTGGCTGTGGCTTTTGCTACTTGCTCCTTCGTTCTGGCTTCGCCGGTTCCTACCAGCGAGATCACAACTGACTTGGCTTCATTCAAGGCCGCTTCGGTTTCGGCAATCACACTCGGCACTTTGAAAGTGCAGATCACTTGTCGGAAAAAACCGCTGATGATCTCCCCAAAACCTATTGAGCGCGGTTGCGCGAGCGCGGCGTCCACCGTTCGTGATTAGCAAAGCCTCATCGATATTGCGTAATACTGCTTGCCACGCGGCGGCGGCGCGGTTGTACATTTCGCGCTGCTGCTGCGTGAGGCGGTGAATGCGTTCGCGATACTCAACTGCCTTGCCACTCTGAGGACAAAGGCCGAAAGAGATCGAACCGGAAAGGTACATGCCAAGGGCTTTCATGTCGCGGCTAACCATTTCCATTGCGCCGACCCCGCCTGATTCGATCTCCTGCATGAACTCTTGAAAGCCGCCGGGGAAACTTGTTCCGACTCCCCACAGGCCAAGCCGAACCATATAGGCCATATTGCGAACGTCGGTCGCTCCCGTCGCTGATGAATAGACCACTCGATAGTCGGGATTGCGTTCCGGGTCTTGTAGATCGATCACAGCCTGTCCGGTTAGGGTCGGTTCGCCAAAGCCGCTTGCGAGGGCATTCTTGGCCTTGTGCGCCTCGTCAAATATGACTACGGCGGCACTCCCTAACCATCGCTGAATCTGATCGATTCGTCGTTCGCCGGTCTTGGCTACGGCGATAAGGGATGAATAAGAACTAAAGAGGACGCCACGCGGTAGAGTGATTTCTTCCTTCGGTGAATAGTCATTGATTCGTGCAAGCGGGATGCTCTCAAGTCCTAAGTCAGTGAGATCGCGGCGAGTCGCTTCTAGCAAATCATTGTTGACTGAGAGCCACAATGCCCGCTCACGTCCCCGATTGAAGTTGTCCGCGATGATGCCGGCGAGAATTCGTCCTTTGCCTACGCCTGTTCCGTCGCCGACGAAGAAACCCGCTCGTGAGTCATCCGGTAGTCGCTGCTCGTGTCGTTGTCCGGCATAGATAACTCGCTCTAATTGAACGTCAGACAGTCGTCCCTCGCTGACAATCTCAGGCGCTAGGTGTGGTCTGTGGGTAATGTCTGGCGGTGTGACTGCGGCCATTGACGATGATTCAACGATTACGGCCGGATGCGGTCTGCCGCCTTTCAACTTGGCTGGCGCGTAAGAGACAAATAGCGTTTCGTTTTCTTCGTTCGTCTCAGTGCGCTTGTTCTCAGTAGTCCTCGCGTCTGGCCGGTCGGCAATATCACTCAAGGCTGCCCAGGCATCCTCGATGGACTCGGCGTCTCTCCAAACGATGTTCTCAAGCTGTTCTTTCCAGTTGTTGCCGGGCGTTTGTCCGGTCTTATCAATGATGAGAATTTGAAGATCGAAAGTCGTTCCGTACTTTCCATATTCGTTGCCGTTCAAGTGCAGATTGGCGCGTACGTTGTAGGTCTTTGCGATACGTTGCCACCATTCGCTAAAGGCACTTACTTGAAAGCGCATTCCTTCGCCGGTGATGGCGACTAAGCGCCCACCCGTCTGCAATCGTCTAAGTGCGCTCTCGATATGTCGCGCTCCGTATTGCGCTGAATGCTTCGCTACTCTCCCACCTGTCGCGCTGAACGGTGGATTCATCAAGATTGCGGTTGGCTGAGTGTCGGCGGGTAAGAGGTCGTCGATGAATTCCGCGTCAACCTGTAACGTCTCAAGGTTAAGGACGCAGCTAAGCAAGGCATTGCGGCGGGTGCTTGTCTCGTTGCAGATAACACGCGCGCCAATTGAGCGAGGCCAGATCGCGAGGCTGCCGGTTCCTGCTGATGGTTCTAAAACGATATCGCTCGGCTTTGGATTCAAGAGTCGCGCGGCGAAGTAAGCCAGCGTCGGGGGTGTCGAGAATTGCTGTAGCTCGCTCTGCTCTAAGGTGCGGTCGCACTGTCGGGGTAGTCGCCTCATCAAAGGGCGTAAGACAGAAGCAAGGGCTTCGCTCACGTCCATCTGCATGAGATCGCGCGCGTGTTTCTCTATTAGGTAGTTGTTGACTGCAATCTCTAAGGCGTCGTAAGCATCACGCGGCGTGTACTTGCCTTGTGCGCGTGTCCCTTCAAATACTCGGTCGGCGGTTCTGGTTAGCTTGGGATTGTCGAAAGATTCTCCGTCCTCGATCCGTTCTTCCAGTTCGGTGATCAGTTCGTGGATGTTGCATACAAGCGCGTTTGTCCTGGCTGCGCATGCAGTTGTAGTCTTATCCGGCATCTGGCTTTCTCCTTGAAGATGGGCAAAGTCACGGTGTAAGCGGCGCGGGTGGTATGAACACTCGCGCCGCTCTTTCTGTAGTTGTCGGTCAGTATTCGGTCGGTAAAAGGATCGTTGTGCTGCTGCGGTCGGCTTCGGTGATGATCCAAAGCTTCTGACCTTTGGCGGTGCGATAGGCGCTCAACAAACGAAAGCCTTCCTTTAATGAAAGCTCGTTCTCTCGCACGTCCGCGTCGGACAGGTCGCCCCAGTCATTCGACATGTGACGGCGTAAGAATTCGATCCCTGTTTGTCCGGCGATCATGAGTGCATCTTCCGCTCCGGGCGTGACGTAGGTTTGTCCAAGCGCAAAGCGCGTGACGCTAGACTTTTGGTGTGTGTTTGTTTGCATCAATCTTTCTCCTGTGACGGTTGAAAAGTTGGTGTGGCGGGTCAGGCAGCGTCAGAGCGCTTACCTGACCCTTTTCCTTCGCGGCGGTCGTTTAGTTCGCGTACTCCGCAGATCGCTCTCTCGTCAGTCGTCCCGCTCGCAGGATTTTGATCGGCGGCGCGGAAAATCTTCTGTGCGCTCTTTTCGGGGATCGCGTCGGCGTCATATCCGACTCCCTGATATCGCCAGTTTTGTATATAGCCTCGGCAGTAGTCCGCTCCTTCAAGGTTCAACGCTTCGCAGCACAGCAAGGCAACTGATTCGGCTTCGACTTCGCGCAGATTCCTCGGCGTCTGTTCTGTGTCAGTGAAATCGCCTTCCGACGTGTGCAAAAGCACGTGCGCCATTTCGTGAAAGAGTGTCTTGTGCGGGAGTTGGGCCAAGGGATTGATCGCGATCTGACTGCCACGAGCGAACCCTTGACAGTTTCCGTCCGTCTTGTCGAACGTGATCCGCTCAATGCAAAGCGTCTTTAGCGCTTGCTCGGCATCCCACTCGGGGATCGTCACTGGTCCAAGCTCGCTGCCGTAGGTCTGACTAACTGCAAACCATCTGGCGTGGTGAACAAAAGCCGTGTAGGTCTGGCCTTCGCTCGGTGCGTCGCTCTCTTTTGATTCATCGTTGCGGCGCTTGCGGGTTAGTGGCATGCAAAGCGTCAAAGCCTTCTCGCCGCGTTTGACTACTCGGCCTAACGTCTGCCACTTCGGAAACGTATTGATTGGCCCAGGCTGAATGCCGCGCAATTGGCATTGCACGAGCGCAAGGATTTGGTTTCCTACGCTGTAATTCCAAAACGCGCTGTATGCGTCCATGATCAGGCCGGGCTTGTTGACTGCTTCCACGAGTAAAGCTGACCACTTCGGAATGTCTGCGGTTTGCGTTTGTGTTTGGGATTGGTTCTGCATTTTCTTTGCTCCTTTTGCTGTCGTAGTCTTTGGTCTTTAAGAAGGTGTTTCCCCCTCGTAGTGACCGTTGGCTACGACTGGCGCCGCAGAGCACACCCGCAGGGCCGCAACGCAGTGGAGGAGTCACAGACTTGTGCTCTGTGGCTGGTGTGGACAATGTGAACGGAGAGGGGAAACTTACTGAGAAATTACTCGGCTGGAATGGAACGAAAAGGAGTGAAGGCGAGTCCTCATTGACCTACGAAGACGCGTAAAGCATGGAGACGCGAACACGTATTCTCAAAAGAGAATGAAACTTGGAATCGAGCGGTTTGCTTTTTGCACGAGCACTACGTTTTCCGCTCAGAAATTAAGGAAATTCACTTTCAGCTGCGTTCGGCTAAGGATTGACAGGCGGATCGCTCGGAGGGTTCAGTTTGGATCTAAGACTAAAGCCAACGATATATCCATGTAAGAGTAGGTATAGCGTCAACCCGAAGTAAATGATCAAAAACCATATGGCCGCGTTCTTGTAATAAGGAATGACTGCAGGCTGTGGCTGTGTCGCTGCGATTAGGTTTCGGGCGATAATGAGAATCGCGATAATGAAAACGCTTATGACCGAGGCAACTAGGAGCGGTATGTGGTTCAGTAATCGGCGTAGCTGAAACCTGCATTCTAATCTCGCCTGTTTTCGAGGTTCGGTATCGCCGACCTTGTTAAATTCAAATTTACTGTTTAGCTCTAAGATTTCGCGCAGCCAGTTACTTAAATGCACGTAAAAAAAAGTTCCGATCAGACCAACTAGCGTCAACATAAAGCCAATGGTGGAAGTTACGTCAGATGAACTCAGACCGGGGGTTTCTTGCATGATCAGAATCCTTTCAATAGTTTCTCAACCTCGTTTAATACGGTCTCCACATTGGACGCAACGAGTGACAAAGCGACAAAACTGCCGATCGTACCTTCGGGACGGACCGGACTGATACCCTTCGTGTTTGCCTCCAGCAGAGAATCCATAATTGTGTAGAGTTCCACTCGGCAGCCTTTACTCATTTGGAATACCATGCGCTCGTCGCCCCGTGAATCATTGATCCATTCTTTGGCTTCCTTTAGACGATCTGATAACAGCTGCTTAAGCGTCTGTAACGCCTTTCTTCGCCAGGTCCCCATCTGTTGTTCCCGAAGAATACGCGCAAGATATTGCGCTTGGCCGTAAGGGAAATGACATTGGGAGAATAATCGCCTTTCGCTCGGCTCTTCTTCGGTAAGGACTTCCGTATATAGGCTGTCGAGCCATTCTAAATACTGTTCCGTGAGTGAGCGATACCGTTTTGTACCGGCGAACAGATCGATCCAGGACTCGACCGCGAGACGAAAGATAGTTTCAAACTGCCCATCTGTTAGAACCTTTGCGCCACCTCCAAATGATGACTGTAAGCTGTCTGCCTGTTCTTCATTGAGAGTAAGCGAAATTGTTTTCTTTGGCATAACAACTCCGAGTTAGGGCGAGGTCGATTAACTCACGAACCTTAGATATGCGACGAGTCTCGGTCGATCTTAGCGAAATATTAGCAATAAGCCTTGAACGAGTAAAAGTTTTGTTGTCAGATTTATGACGATACTTCACTTGGTGGAGCCGCGCAGTGATTGGTTGGCCACTTTGAACATATACGACTTGCACTCTTCACTTCCGAAAAGTATGTATGATCCATGCTCACGGCGAGCCACGCTTCGAATGATCGTCAAAAAAGCACTCCAATCACCAGCCAAATATTGATCTTATGAAAGACTTCTCATGGAAGTACTCCTTTAATTGATCTAACTTTTCAAAGAATTCCTTGTTCTTAACTTTCTCGCTATGAGGAAGGGCATGCTTATACCACCTAAACGCTGATACCGGGTCCTGCCGACAGAGGAGATTGTAGGCCCGCGCGCAGTTGGCATGTGGTCTCTCATCCAAGATCGCCCGGTCAATCCCCGCTTGAGCCCGCGCTCTTAATTCGGCGCTTGCACTGTTGTCCTTCAGTATCTCGTGGCGTTCCCACATATCTACGATGATGTTGGCCCGGTCACGGATCAACTCGTCTCTCGTAGCCAAGCTGAAGAAGTCGATCGTTACCAGGCCTCTTTTATATCTTCTGCCGTCCTGGGCCTTCAAAACGGGCAAGAAGCCAAAAAAAGTCATGATCTCTTCAGGATCGTCCTGGTCTGCGTCACCGACTGGGAATAGTAAGTAAGGCTCTTCACCGCTCAACACAGTGTAATCATCAGAATCAAAGATGCGTGGTTGCGCAACTGGAAAGTAGTTGGACTTAAGCGAGGAGTTACAACGCTTGCACGTGGCCGCGTAGTTGCAGATATTATAAGCCAGACGGTAATAGCCCTTATCGGACTTGTCGCCCGTGGGAAATCCGTAGTTTGCGAGCTTGCGTCTTCGCCTGATGGATTTGGTGGGCCACATCTTGATGGAGCTTTTCGGGCGGTAGTGTTCGACATCATACTCTCCGCTGTTGTCGACGCCGCCAAGCTCGCGTTCGCAGTAAGCACACTTATCGAACTGTATTTCTATGAAAACTTTTTTGATCTCGCCCCAGATGCTTTCGCCTTTGGGTTCTTTGTACTCGCCCATCGCCACGAAATGATCAGTTTTGGCCTTTGCACGTTCCAACCAGTCATTTTGGGCATCGCTGATCTTTGCTTCCAGATTCGCTTTGGTGATGGGATAACGAATCATCTTTGCGGACCTCAGTGTATGTTTATTTTGTCGAGCGGCGGGACAAAGCCAGAACCGCAACTTCAGCTAATATGATGAGTGCGCTCCCCAGAAGCACGTGTATGTAGCCACCAAGAGTCAAACCCGAGTTCACAGAAAACCGAGCAATGAGCATGCCGACTGCCCATAAAGCCAGGAAGATTGCCGCGACGATGCTCAGCAAAACTCGAGGCCTCTTCCTCAGAACCATATCGGAGGGTCCGACAAACACAAGCTGCTTGCGCCGCTCGTCGCGCCGCTCTGTGGTTAGCGACTCCCGTAGATCCGTGGGACTTGGCGTCGCATCGGATAGCTTATCCGCGACCGCAAAGTAGGCCTCCTTGTCAAAGGTAGCCTCCTCGTGCCTATCCTTCTTATTGCTGACGGCTTCGCTGTACAGATCAAGCAATTCGCTAGTAAAGGTCTCGGCGCGCGTGGTCTTCAAGTTAAAATAGGAACTTAACAGGACACTATCCGCGTCGAGGCCATAAATCTTCTCCTGGTATTGACTGATGGATGATTCGCCGGAATCGTGATCCGTCTCCATTACGAAGATGTTCTCCCTATTTAACGACCCGGCCACAATGGGACTATGTGTAGTGAAAACGAATTGCAGATTAGGGAAAGCTACCGAGAGCGAGGCCGTGGCCGAACGCTGCCACTCAGGGTGTAAATGCAAGTCTATTTCATCTACAAGCACTATGCCGACACTGTCCGTCAATTTTCCTCTCGAAATCTCTCCCGTACAAAGATGGTAAAGTAGGTCAGCTACCCAACCTACGTATGCGCGATAACCATCGGAAAGCGCGTCGAACGGAGTGTTTACTCCGTTCACTTCGAAAAGATATGCTTCGTCCTCGTACTCACCGGTGAAACTCGCCTCATCCGGCAAAATCTGGTTTATGATTTCAACTACTTGCTTGTACCGCTCCTTATCCTTCTTCTCAAGAGCGGGAAGCCAGTAGGATAAAGGGACTAAGGCAACAATAGGTTCAAAGAGGCTGGCAACTCGTTGATAGCGCAGCCGCCGCGCTTTTTGTTGCGCGCTAATGTCTATGTTTTTAGCCTCCTCAACGCGCCGAGTCGCGCCATATCCAACGACGAAGAATGCAGACGACTCCTCATACATTTTTTCCCAGATGGGATCTTCCTCCGATGGCATACTTTCTCCGGGAAGGAGTATGTCGTCGTTCGCCCCCCTGCGTCCTATCTTCATTGACAACCTCCCCGACCTGGGTTTGTCGAGGTTACGCAGGCCCAAATCCTGAGCATGCAAGAAGACTTCGGCCGAGATCTTGCTTTCTCTGATCTCCTCTTTTCCGGCTCTCCTGACCAAGCGGTAAGGGAGAAAGCCGGACTGCGGCATGACAGGAGACAGTGCTGCCAGCGCCAGCGACCGAAGTACGCTCGTCTTACCCGTCCCATTGTCTCCGACCAGGAGGTTGATATTGGAAAGGATCGGCTGTTGCCCCTGTCCCTGTTTCCTGCCTGCGTATTGCAATTCAAGCTCGGCACTTCGGAAACATCGCAGGTTTTCTATATTGATAGATTTAACGTACAAGTCGCACCTTAAGTTAGAAAACCTTCATCTGACAGAAGGATATGGGTTCAGCGTCCTCAATGCAGTGAAAGCATCCTAATTCTACCAAACCTGAAAGCTACAGGTAACGGTAAGACGCGAATGCATTGTATTACTAGTCTGTAGGAGTCCGACAGCTTCGACTTACGTGCACTGGACAGCTTCTCAAGGTCTGCCCGGCTATCGCGCTCTCTTTCGAGATGGAGACTGGCGTTTGATCTCCTTGTATTTCACATGGCCGGGAAGTTTGTCAGGGAGATCTAAGTCGTCGTCAACCACATCTTCCATATGGACGCCGGCTGCGCGTGCGTATTGAAGGACAACCGATAGATGGGGTTCTGTGGTTCCTCGCTCGAATTCCGAAATGCGGCGGTAGTCCATGACATCTTCGAATCCCAAACGTTTGAGTAACTCGGACTGCGACAATCCCAGGGCGAGTCGAATCTGAAGCAGCTTCTCAGCCAAACGCTCTGGCTTCATACGCGCCTTACGTCCCATCAGGAGCGGCCTCCTGACCGGACTGACTTTCCGCAAGAGTTCTTGCGGCTATCGGTATTTAGTGATAGCCTGCGGTCGCACTCGGTGATCGCCGTGAGTTGGAACCTTCCATGCTCAACGGCGATGCTCATCACTCGAAGAGACGGGATGGTGAGCTACGCATAGGCCGTTGCTTGTTTTCAAAGACTCAAAGCGCCGTACCACAGTTCTCCGTGCGGTTGATAAAGCTTCGCAAACTGCGGAAGGCTTTTTAGAACGGTCGCGGCACAGAATACCAGAATGAAGAGTCATTCTTACACTAATGAAGGGCAGCGAGGCTGGCTTCGGCGCTAAAATTGTTGCTAGTCGCGCGGGTTGCAACCTAAACTAACGTCTCGCCCGTCAGTTAGTTGAATGGAATAGACTAGAGGGGGGTTGCGCGAGATCTTGCAGACAGCCTATGCTGCGCGACTCGCGAGATGCAACGTCCTTGCTCGTTAGGCCAACCGCTCTCGCCAGAGCACACTACAAGGGTATTGCCAGCGGGTCTACCATTGGCAACGAAACACTCTTGGGTGAATCAGGCTGTTCTTAGAAAAGGAACAGCATGTTCATTAAGAGATCTACAGTCGCCTCGGCGATTGAATATTCGGTTTCGCTGCTCGAAGCCGGCGGCGAATTTGTTGATCCAGGAACTACAGAGTCGTCGACTGTGACCTGAGCGCTAGCGCACGGCGGCGTCATTGTGTCACCGGGTGCACACGGCGGCGTCATTGTGTCACCGGCGAGTGTGGTCAACGATAGGACACAGAGCAAAGTGACGGAGGCACCTAGTCTTTTTAGGTTGCGCATGTTTTCTCCTTAGGTTAGTGATCGGTTTTGCGAGTCTTCTTAAGCGCACAAGACGAAACGCAGCTCAAGAACCGCTGATTGGCTTATACAGACAATCAGGAGGCAATACACGTTTCGTGGCGTAAAAGAGTTTAGCATTCAGCTAGAAAGGCTGGCCTCACATGGACTTAAAGTCGCAGTTAATCGCGCTTAAGAACCAGAGCAGTGATCTCACTCTTACTGAACGAGTTGAACTTTCATGTCGTTTGGCCAAGCAGCTAGAGAAAGCCGGCGAATATGAAGCAGCATCTGAAGCGCTGAGTGAGTTCTGGCCTGATCGCAAAGAACCTCCAAAACTCAACGACCTTGATGAACCTCTAAAGGCAGCGGTTGTGCTCCGCGTTGGAGCCTTAGCTGGCTGGCTGGGGAGCACCCATCAAGACGAAGGCAGCCAGGAGACTGCTAAGGATCTAATCACGCGCGCAATTGATATCTATGAGGAATGTGGAGACTCGGTAAATCTAGCCCAGGCACGCGGTGAACTTGGGCTTTGTTATTGGCGCGAGGGAGCATATGACGAAGCACGCATTCAATTCGTAAGCGCAATCGAGGGTGTAGGTGACGCGGACGATGAGTTGAAAGCGGTTCTTATGGTTCGCGCGGGCATGGTTGAAATAGTGGCCCATCGCTTGGCCGATGCACAGCACATTTTCAACGAGGCCTCGCCTCTCGTGCAGGAAAGCGCCGACCACGCTCTGCGAGGTACGTTTCACAATCTCTACGCTGTTTTGTTCAAGAGGCTAGCAGAGGCTGAACACCTTAACGACTATTTTGACAAAGCCTTGATTGAATACGCCGCCGCAAGTTTTCATTTTGAGCAAGCTGGCCATATCAGATTCCAAGCGTGCGTTGACATTAACGTCGGATTTATCTTGTCCATCCTTGGAAGATTCGCTGAAGCGCACGTGCATTTAGATCGAGCGCGAGATTTATTCTTCTCAATCGATGACAGTGTTCACCTTGCGCAAGTGAATGACACGCGGGCACGAGCAATGCTCAGCGAAGGTCGCACCGTCGAAGCGGAGCGATTTGCACGTTCTGCCGTGAAGACTCTTGAGAAAGGTGACGAGCGAGCATTGCTGGCAGAAGCGTTAACTACGTACGGAGTTGCGCTTGGCCGCAATGGTAGAGAGCCAAATGCTAGGCTACAACTGCAACGTGCGATCGAAGTTTCCGAAATCGCAGGTGATCTTGAAGGCGCCGGTCGGGCTAAGCTGAGCATTATCGAAGAGCTTGGAGAGAAACTATCAATCAAAGAGCTGATTTCGATCTACCGTTCGGCGATCGAGCTTTTGCAAGATTCGCAGGCTCCATCAACGACTAAGCGATTGATTTCCTGCGCTGATAACCTCCTCGAAACGCTGGGGCGCTTAGAACTACAGGAACAGAAGCCCGAGGATCTCATTTGGGAAGGTTTCTCTCTTAGGGAATATGTGAAGCGGAGCGAGAGGACAGTCATCGAGCGAGCTCTGCGAGCCGCAGGCGGATCAGTAACGAAGGCCGCGCATTTGCTCGGCTTCAAGCATCATCAGAGTCTTATTTCCCTACTTAACACTCGACACAAAGAACTGCTTAAGCAAAGAACAACAGTTCGTAAACGACGGCGGCATCTTTTTTCGAGTCCGAAGAAAAACAAAAAGCGGGTTATCGAGCGAGCCACGAAATCGCTCGCCTCGCAAGTTTCAATACTTCACGTTGAAGACAACAGGGCTGTCGCTCGAACAGTCCAGGACACATTAGCTGCAGAAGGAATGCATGTAGATTTCTGTCTTAGCGGAACCACTGCTTTGGAAATACTAAAGAGTGACGCTCATTACGATCTGATAATCGTCGACAATGATTTGCCGGGCCTTGGTGGTTTGGAATTGGTGCTTCATATTCGCAGCATTGCTCACCGTCGCAACACACCGGTCATTATGCTGTCTGCGGATGATTGTGAGGCAGCGGCTTGGCGTGCCGGAGTCAACGACTTTCTTCGTAAGCCAAACGGTGTCGACCAGGTTACTTCGACGATAAAGAGATTGCTGGACAAACGGAAAGAGCGAACTAACGGTTAACTTGGATCGTTAGCCATCGATGTAGTTTGTAATCTTATTTTGGGCACGGCCTCCTGCACGCGCGCGAGCGGGAGTGACCAGTGCTGTCAGGCCGTCGCGAAGCGGGGTGGGACGCGACGGCCTTAACTTTTGCTTCCGTCGTTCGGCGAGGTGTCAAAATGTCGACAAAGGCGCACGGCAAGAATACTCTCTCACGAGCCAGACTTCACCCTTCCCGCTATTTCCGATTCAACGAGTCAGAACAACCAGTCGATTTCGGTTGCCAGATTTTCTCAACCCTGCAGTCCTGTCCTGAGGATAGGGCAACACAGAGACGGCTAAAGGCAGGCTTTATTTAGCTTGCAGTTTGGCTGGCGTAAATGGAGCTTGTGAAGAACTGGCTGCGCTGCGATTGGCGCATTTTGCTAACGGTCGACGGCTGTCGCTGAAGCTCTGGTTCCTTCCGAAGGTCGAGCGAGTTGACCGAGTGCGTGAATAAGAGGCTTCGTGGTTACTGAACACGAGGGGGCGCACGCTCAGGAAGAGACTTAAGTGGTCCGCCGCTGATATAATTCAGACGCTCTTATGAATCGGTCGCTTAAGCCTCTTCTAAGTCAACTTGCCGTAGATCGGGTAGACAGTCCTAATGGGAGTCGCTCTAGGGACGAACTGACGACTGAAGCTCATCTTTATCGCAGTACGTTGTTGTCTGCCGAGATGAATTCGATTACGGTTCACGATGCCACGAGGACGACCAGAGTGTTACAGGAAACTCGTGATGACGACTAAAGTCAAATCCCAAACGCGGCCCTTTCTTTCAAAATTCGAGGTCATAATTCCTCATGAAGCTGCCAGCGCTAGTTTTTATTACGATGATATCAAGATGATTCTCATGTTTGGTGATGTCGCCGCAGCGGAGTGTGATGAGGAGTTTGCTGCTGGCAGCACAAAAGTTACTTTCATAGGCCACGAAACTAGAGATGACAGTTGAGAATCATTCTTCCATCTTGGTTGTCAGCTCAAAGGTCGACATAGCCACAGATTACGTTATTCTCAAGCTCCAGGAGTTGGATTCTGACGTTGTTAGAATCAACACAGAGGATTTTCCCTTAGCAAGTAAGTCCAGCTTCAAGATGAGCGGAGCTCTCAGTCGGCCCTCTGTGAACTGGATTACACCGATGGGGAAACGGCTAGATCTGCAACGCTTGAGGTCTGTGTGGTTTCGACGGCATCGCCTACCACGAATGCCTGGCTCAATGGGTCCGGCTGATGAGGAATATTGCCTCCGAGAAGCAGACTGGTTTGTAAAAGGAGTTCTTTATTCATTCACTGCTAGCGAGGAAAACCTCGCATGGATGAACCACCCAAGCAACGCCCAATTCGCCGAATCCAAGATCTATCAACTCACCGTAGCTAACTCTCTAGGTCTTAAAATACCATCCACTCTCGTCTCGAATAACCCGGAAGAAATTCGAGAGTTCTTTGACGAATGCTCGGGATCCGTCATAGCAAAACCGCTTCGCTTAGGCTATTTCGATCATGGAGACAGGCAAACCTGTGTATATACCGTTCAGATTCGGCGCGAGGATCTAGCGGACAACTCTCCTCTTCAATTGGCCCCGGTCATTTATCAAGGGCTCATCAGTAAGAAATGCGATGTCCGAGTAACTGTAGTGGGAGATCGGCTCTTTGCGGCTGCAATAGACTCGCAAAGCGTGCCGTCGGCGGTAACAGACTGGCGTCAGGCAGACACAGGTAAATTGCCGCATGCGGTTCACACATTACCGGATTCTATACAAGCCAAGTGCCTTGAGCTTATGCAAGCACTTGGTCTCAGCTATGGAGCGATTGATCTGATACTTACCCCTGAGAATGAGTATGTTTTCCTGGAGATCAACCCAGGTGGCCAGTTGGTCTGGCTTGAGGACAGGCTGAGTTTTCCAATTTCGGCTACGATCGCCAATTGGCTTCGTTTCGCCGGCAAGGAATAGGAATGGAGAGCATAGGACAATTTTTAATTGATTTAATTTGGCCATGCTCTGTGCATAAAGGCAGCACAGCATGTGTCGTGGAGCCAGCATGGCCTGAACTGAGTTTTGAAGATGATACCGCGGAAGTTGCTTACGAGATCTTAAAGGATGAGCACAACGCGGAAAATGACCGTATGAAGACTGTTGAGACAAAGCTAATCAGTATTTCTTCGTTGGCGCCTGTTGCGATGGCAGTCGTTGTTACCAGCTTTACAATATTAAGTAGCGGAAGGATTCAAACATTTACACGCGCAAGCGTCTTAATGGTTGGGCTCAGCGCCGGATATATTTCGCTACAACTGCTACGTGCAATCGTTGCCTCGATAAGTGGACTAACTAGGCGCTCATTCAGTGTGGTGGAACTGTCAGATCTTTATCCAAGGGCAAAGGAAAGCAAGTCGGTTTACCTATACCGAAATTGTCGAGAACTCGCAGCCGTGATTCGAGAAAATAGAACCGAAATCGATTTCAAAGTGACTTCTCTTGCTTACGGGCACCGTGCGATGAAAAACGCAATGTTCGCCTTGGTTGGTTTATTGGCAATACTTGTGTTCTTTGCGGTAAGTCAAACTTACAGCTGATGCGAAATTCTGGTGTTCGTTTGACAAGGAGGTTCTCTAATGCCTTTCAAGGCTGCGTATCGGCGGATTGAAGACCGCGTTGTCGCTATTGTTCAAAAGTTTCACGATAGTAATCAATCATTGCCGACCGTGTTGGGTACTGGATTCTTGGTTTCGCAACACGGCCTTGTGTGTACATGCAAGCATGTTGTGGAAAAATGTCTAACTCTCCCGAAGCCAGCCGATTATCAGGGACTTCCATTCGCGGTTTACCTGTTTCGGGAGGTAGCAATCAATAATCAGCCACGGTGGGCTTACTTTCCTCTCGATGTTATTGATGCCCAACCTGCGACGTTTGAGGGAGGCAGACCATCATACATTGGGCGTGATTTGCCTGATGTCTCATTGTTACTTCTAAATGTCAGAGGGACATCTTCAGTTAGTTTTTCAGATGAGCCGGTTGCAATTGGTGAGAACCTCGCTTTTGCGGGCTTTCCGATGGGTACTGGAGTACTCAAGGGACATGTGGGCTTCCAACAAGAGTCGCCGTCTTTGCATTCGGGCATAGTGAGCGCGATATTCCCGAATCGCCTTGCACAGAGTCCTTATGGATTTCTTCTTCATGCGAACACTCAAACTGGTGCGAGCGGCAGCCCGGTCTTTCGCTACGACGGGACTGTGGTGGGAATGCTCTATATGGGATTCGACGATGAATACTCGGATGGTGGCCCAGAAGATCCGAAGACACGTCGGTACGATGTTCCCACTGCCCTCAGTGGATGCATTTCTGGCCGCTTGATTGCGCAAGCTGTTGCCTTGGCCGATTCACAGTCGGCGACGTTCAACAACAGACCACTGCTCGAAGACCAAATTGCGACAGCTACTCAACATCGAGCGGTTTCTGGAGAAGAGATTCTGGAACCGTATCGAAAAAGCTAAAGGCGGAGCTTCTACGCTAGCTACGATTTGACGTCGGCCCAGTCTGACGGCAAACGTGTGACTAACACCTCGTGCTCTGATCTCTTCGTCAGGAGATTTAGGTAATATGTACGCGTTGTCGCGAGAATTACGTTACGCTGACCAAGCTGAAACGGATACACCTCTGGGTTGTTGTAACGGGTTAACACTTGAACACTTGAATAGTGTCAGGACTCTTAGGTAACCGGACTGTTTTTGACGGGTTTGTGATTATGAATCCCCTCCCTGAGGCAGGATTGTGGCAGGAACAAATAGAAAACCGGTGTTACCGCATGTCAGCGCATGGGAAGAAATGTGAAATGGCTTGATTTTGACCGTGGCTGCATCTCGATTCAAAATCAATAAGTTACGTTTTCATATTACGCTTGATTGGGGTTCGTGAGATCGGAGGTTCGAATCCTCTCGCCCCGACCATTTATTTTCAACCATTTACGGCTGCGCAGTCGGTGGTCGTAATTCACTTGTCTATGGGAATGCGGACAAGTTATGCCTGCCGTATTAAATGTTATCGTCGAGCAGTTGAGCGCTTCTCGCGATGCGAGCACAATTCCGACCTGAATCCTTAGCGTGTAATGGCAAGGGTCGCGTTTGACCTAACGTCGCAACTGAGTACGCTGCCGTTAAAGAAGAATTAGATGAAGAAACGAGATGGATTGAATTTTTGCAAATGCAATGGTCGCCACGAAATTTCTTTTTAGAATGCTTCCGTAGATTTATGTGTAATTGGGAAGAGCGATTATCTACCTTATGTGGCCTTTGAAATTGACGGTGAATCGCATTTTAGGTTAGGACGAAAGAAGCAGGCCCGGTTGAAGACTTTGTTTTTTACAAAGGCCAGGATTCCGCTAGTTAGATTGCGCGTCCATAGAGAACGCCAGACGGAAAGTTTTGGAAGAATCCATTGCGCGCTTGGAATGCCGGCGGTTTGCCGAACCTTTAAGCGATGCGCAAGGCCGAAAAGTTCTAATCGCTGATAAGAAGGGAAGAGAATCTTTCGAATTGTCAACTCGAGCTTTCTTCTCTCGTTTCAAAAAAGGCGCAAAAGATGGCTCGAATCTGAATCCGGCCTCCCCCAGGGCCGAAACTCTCTAGAGAGGGGACAAACAGATTGGGATCGTGATACCGAGGTTCAAGCACGGGGTCTCTGCCTGCGCCGATGGGAGTCTGCCGCTTGGTCAAGCAAGCAATCCGAACTTTAACCCGAACTTTAACCTTGACAATCCAGAATTCGGAAGAGTAAAAGAGGCCACACGGCACCAGAACATGGGGTGCCGAGACATCACTAGACCTGTCCAAGCCCTCCTTCATATGGACACTCGCAACCTCTTGGAGAGATCGCTTGGCTCCCTCTCCTGACGCTCTCGGCGTTTAAACGACAATCGTCACTGAAGCTAGGTGGAAGTGTCCGTGGTTGATCCTGTGCTTAATCAACCTACCATGGAACCTGGAGTTAAGAAGACGCCTTTTGAGGGAAGTTCTTTTTCCGCCCCAGCCCCCTCATTACCCAAAGGCGGCGGTGCGATAAAAGGCGTCGGAGAAAAGTTTTCTGTCAACGCTGCTAACGGTAGTGTTTCCTTCACCGTTCCAATTTTCACAACTCCCAGCCGCTCAGATTTTTCTCCCAAGCTTTCGTTGCAATACGATTCCGGATCAGGGAACGGACCTTTCGGATTGGGATGGAGCCTGTCAGTTCCCTCGATAACCCGGAAAACGGAGAAAGGACTTCCAAGGTACAGGGATAGCGAAGATTCGGACGTCTTCATTTTGTCGGACGCCGAGGATCTGGTTCCATCCATGTTCCAGGAGGGAGACAAATGGAGAAGCGACGAGACGGACAGGAATCTGGACAACCGAGCATACATCGTACGACGTTATCGGCCGAGAATTGAGAGACTCTTTGCACGCATTGAGCGATGGAAGGACCGAGAGACCGGTGAGGTCCACTGGAGATCGATTTCAAGGGAGAACATCGCCAGCATTTACGGACGAACTGCAGCCGGCAGAGTTTCTGATCCGAATGATAGCTTGCGCGTGTTCAAGTGGCTCCTTGAAGAGAGCCATGACGACAAGGGGAATCAGATCGTTTACGAGTACAAGCAGGAGGATCAAGAGAATGTAGATCGATCCTCACCTCGCGAAGTGAACCGACTCTCTAATAGAGTAAGTAACGCGAACTGTTATCTGAAGCGCATAAAATATGGGAAGAAGTCTCCGCACGCGAAGGACGATTACCTGTTTCAGGTTGTTTTCGACTATGGGGAACACGATTGGAAACAGCCATGGCTAAATGAAGTTTCCAACTGGCCCTGTCGACTTGATTCTTTCTCCAGTTTCCGAGCCGGTTTTGAGATCAGGACGCGTCGCTTGTGCCGGCGGATACTGATGTTTCATAACTTCGCCGACGAATTAGGCAGCGATCACTGTTTAGTTCGATCGACTGACTTCGACTACGAGGAGAATCCCGTTGCTTCCTTCCTCGTTTCAGTTACTCAAACCGGATATGTCATGGACAAACAGAGCGGCGTCTATCGAAGCAGGTCGTTTCCAAAGCTCGAATTCACATACAGCCGCTCGACGATCAATCAAGAGATCCGCAGTTTCGATTCGGAGAGCTTGAAAAACTTGCCTGTGGGTTCGGACGGAACCCTATACCGCTGGCTCGATCTGGATAGCGAAGGGATTTCCGGAATTCTTACCGAGCAAGGAAATGCCTGGTTTTACAAACGTAATTTGGGTAACGCGCGATTTGGCCCCGAAGAGCGGCTGGCTACATATCCTTCTGTGTCTAACCTGCGCAGCGGCCGCCAAGAGATACTTGATCTATCAGGAAACGGCAGGAAGTGTTTGGTCCAATTCAGTAAGCCGATCGCGGGCTACCAAGAAAGAGACGCAGAGGATCGGTGGGGACCCTTCACTGCGTTCACCCATAATCCGAATGTTTCCTGGAATGATCCTAATCTTAAACTGATTGACTTGGGTGGCGACGGTTTTTCGGACCTATTAATTTCCGACGAAGACGTCTTCCGTTGGTTTCCATCGCGTACGAAGGAGGGGTTCGAAGCGGCCGTAACTGTGCCTAAGGCGGCCGACGAAGAAAGAGGCCCGCAACTTGTCTTTGCTGATTCGACGCACTCAATCCATCTGGCGGATATGTCAGGTGATGGCCTGACAGACATAGTACGCATCCGCAACGGTGAAATCTGTTACTGGCCCAATATCGGTTACGGTCGTTTTGGAGCGAAAGTGACGATGGCCGCGCCGCCGCCCTTCGATAATCCAGACCAGTTCGATCCGAAGCGAATCCGGCTCGCCGACGCCGATGGCTCGGGCACGACGGACATCATTTATTTGGGCAGAGACTCCGCCATGCTCTGGTTTAACCAGGCCGGCAACAGTTGGAGTAATCCCCAGACAATATCCAACTTCCCGATGACCGATGATCTCTCGTCGGTGACCGCGGTTGATCTCTTCGGAAATGGAACCGCGTGTCTCGTCTGGTCATCGCCACTACCTCGAGCTGCTGAGCAGCCCATGCGCTACATTGATTTGATGGGCGGTCACAAGCCTCACTTGTTGACATCGATAACCAACAATATGGGGAGAGAAACCAGACTTCAATACACAGCTTCGACCAAGTTCTATCTTGAAGACCTGGCCACGGGAAATCCCTGGATTACGAAGTTACCCTTTCCGGTCCAGGTTCTGGAACGAGTAGAGACGCGGGATAACGTGAGCGATACCAAACTTGTTAACTCGTACAAGTATCACCACGGCTATTACGATGGTGTCGAGCGCGAGTTCCGAGGGTTCGGCTTAGTCGAGAGTTGGGACACGGAATCATTTGAACATCTGGCCGGTACGGGGTCGTTTCATGTCGCTCCGATTCACACGAAAACATGGTTTCATACTGGATCTTACGCCGGTCGCGAGAATCTGTCTCGACACTTCGCCCAGGAGTATTACGATGGCGATCCGCAAGCCACTCTGCTGCCGGATACGGTTCTTCCCGGGACGTTAACAGCGCAGGAGGAACAGGAAGCGTGTCGCGCACTGAAGGGCCGAATCCTCCGACAGGAGGTCTACGCCGAAGATGGGTCAGTCGGTGGTGAGCATCCTTACAGTGTCTCAGAGCACAATTACGAAATCAGCTTTGTGCAACCGGCGCTCAACAACCCTCACGCGGTGTTTTTTGCCAGTGACCGCGAGACTCTTGAATTTCATTACGAGCGTGATCCGAAGGATCCGCGCGTCGCCCATCAACTCACGCTTGAGGTGGATGAGTTTGGCAACGTCACGAAGGCGGCGGCGATCGGGTATCCTCGCCGACCGCCGGCCGGAGGCCAATCGCCGCACGCGCCGGAACAGACTGTAACCCTCATCACCTACACCGAGAATGGGTTTGAGAACAAATCTGACGAAACAGATTGGTACAGGATTGGAGTGCCAATAGAGACGCGCAGCTATGAATTGACCGGAGTATCGGGAACGGGCGCCCGATACACCTTCGAAGAGATGCAGGAGGCCAGTTCAACTGCCGCCGAGATCCGTTATGAGATTCAGCCAGATCACAAGTCAACGCAAAAACGTCTCGTCGAGTGCACGCGCACTCTTTATTACAAAGATGATTTGTCAGGCGCAGCATCCCTGGGAGAGGTGGAATCGCACGCGCTGCCCTACCAGAGCTACAAGCTGGCGTTCACTGTGAAGCTTCTCGACATCTATGACAGCCGCATCACGGACAGTTTGCTCAGAGACGAAGGCCAGTATGTCAAAGGCAGCGATCTCAAAGATCGAAAGCTTTTCGCCGAGGACGATAGTGACGATTTGTGGTGGGTCCAATCCGGCAGGCAAGTCTTCGAACCAGCGAAATTCTATTTGCCAAGCGAGTTCATTGACCCATTCATCGAGTCGCGGGGTTTGGCGTATGAGACCGAATACGACGCTTACTCGCTGTTAGTGAACCAGAGCACTGACCCGTTGGGTAATACCGTTTCGGTTGTAAACAACTACCGCACGATGCAGCCGGAAGAGATTACCGACGCGAATGGTAACCGCTCGCAAGTAGCCTTTGACGCGCTGGGAATGGTGGTGGGCACGGCCGTCTTGGGAAAAGAAAGCGAAACCAACGGTGACTCACTCGCGGATTTCCAGGCCGATCTCGACCAACCCACGATTGCTGGGCACGTCGAGAATCCTATTGCCGATGCCGCTAAAATCCTGCAGCGTGCTACTACTCGCTTGGTCTACGATCTGGAGCGGTACGCGCGAACCAGGCAGATAGATCAAAACGGCAACGAACATGGCGAACCGGTTGTTGTCTGTACCCTGATCCGGGAGAAACACCAGTCAGCTCTCGCGTCGAACGAACAAACGAACATCCAGCATCGCTTAGTTTATTCCGACGGCTTTGGCCGCGAGATCCAAACCAAGATTCAAGCCGAAGCGGGACCTGTCGATGGCGATCACGTTGACCATCGATGGGTGGGAACAGGTTGGACGATCTTTAATAACAAAGGAAAGGCGGTCAAGAAGTATGAGCCGTTCTTCAGCGACACGCCCGCCTTCGAGTTCGCGAACCAAAGAGGCGTAAGCTCCACGATCTTCTACGACCCGCTGGAACGCGTCGTCGCCACGCTTCATCCCAATCACACTTATGAAAAGATTGTATTCGATCCCTGGCAGCAAACGACCTGGGACGTGAACGATACCTGCGCCCGGATCGATGCCATCAACGGTAAGGTAACCGCTGTCGATCCAAAACAAGATCCTGACGTGGGCGCTTTCTTCAGTTCACTGGATTCCGGTGAGTACTTGCCGACCTGGTACGCGGATCGGATTGACGGCCACTTAGGTACTGCGGAAAAGGACGCTGCGACCAGCGCAGCGGCGCATTCCGCGACGCCCACAGTTACACATCTCGATGTGCTGGGCCGAGCATTTTTAACTGTTGTCGATAACGGCATTGATTCACAAGGAACGCCTCAACGCTATCAGACTCATCTGACGCTGGACATTCAAGGCAATCAGCGCGTGATCACTGATGCTCTCGGCCGGCCTGCGATGATCAACGACTTCGACATGCTTAAACAAAGGATTCACTGGCAGAGCATCGACGCCGGCGAGCGCTTGCTGCTGAACAATGTCGCGGGCAAGCCCATGCGTACCTGGGACGGCCCAGCCAAGGATCGGAATACACGCGAGATAAAGACGACCTACGACGAATTACAACGACCAACTCATCTCTTCGTCAAACAAGGGAACTTTGAGGTGCTTGCCGAGCGCACAGTCTTCGTCGATCGCCCTGACTCTGGTTTGACAGTGGAGCAAACGCAGGCCGCGAACCTGCGCGGGCGAATCCACCAACACTACGATGGAGCAGGCGTGGTCACGAACGAGCAATACGACTTCAAGGGTAATCTGCTGCGCAGCAACCGGCAGTTGACGTCCGATCATCGGCGTCAGGTGGATTGGTCGCCGCTAAGTGAGCTCATTGAGATCCAAGAGATCGCGAAGCACGCCGCACCGCTGCTCGATCAAAACGAGAAATTCACCATTAGCACGGAATACGATGCCCTCAATCGTCCGACCGCTTTGACGACGCCTGACGCTAGTGTTATCCGCCCTGTTTACAACGAGGCAAACTTCCTCGAGCAAGTGAATATCAATTTGCGCGGCGACCAGACTCCGACACCCTTCATCACCAGGATTGATTACGACGCGAAAGGGCAGCGGCAGTTAATCGAGTACAGCATTGAAGTCCAGAACGTCCGCCGCGTTATACGGGCAACGTACACCTATGACCCGCTGACTTTCCGCCTCACGAATATCAAGACCATCCGCACGACAGATAGCCAGGCGCTACAGGATTTAAACTACACCTACGATGCCGCCGGCAACATCACCAGGATTCGCGACGATGCGCAACAGACAGTTTTCTTTGGCAATGACGTTGCGGAACCTTCATCGAGCTACGAGTACGATGCAGTTTATCGTTTGATCTTTGCGGAAGGGCGCGAACACATTGGCCGGGAGGCGATGCCCGATCCGGAAGATAAATTCCGCGCGAACCAGCCACACCCGAATGACGGCAGCGCCATGCGACGTTACCAGGAGCGTTACGAATATGACGCGGTCGGCAACATCCTGAAGATGATCCACACCGCCGGCGGCCCGCAAAACTGGAATCCATCGTGGAGGCGCCGCTATGACTACGAAACCAACAACTTCGATGCGCAAAACAAAGTCGCGCTGAACAATCGACTGCAAAGCACCAGCGAGCCGGGCGATGCCGAGCAAGCTCCTTACTCCGCCCGGTACGCGTACGACGCGCACGGCAACATGACGAAGATGCCACGCCTAGCGCAGATGGACTGGGACTTCAAAGACCAACTGCAAACGGTTGATCTCCGCGGCGGCGGCCGTGTCTTTTACGTCTACGATTCGGCGGGTCAGCGCGTGCGCAAAGTCTGGGAGAAGTCCGCCTCATTGATTGAAGAGCGCATCTACCTCGGTGGCTACGAAATCTTCCGCCGGCGCAACGGAGGCGGCGCCATTACTTTGGAACGCGAGACGCTGCACGTCATGGACGACAAGCGCCGCATCGCGCTCGTCGAGACCAGAACTGTCGACGTGGATGTCTTGTCCAACACCTTGCCGACAACGTTGACACGGTACCAACTCGACAATCATCTCGGCTCAACCTCTCTGGAGCTGGACGAGAGCGGCGCGGTGATCTCATACGAGGAATACTACCCCTACGGTGGCACTTCGTATCAAGCCGGACGCAGTGCCGCTGAAGTGAGTCTCAAACGCTATCGATATACGGGAAAAGAGCGAGATGAAGAGACCGGACTTTACTATCACGGCGCGCGTTACTACGCGGCGTGGCTCGGGAGGTGGACGAGTTGCGACCCGGTAGGGCTGAGTGCTTCAAAAGCTTCAGGTCGCGAATCTTCTGTGTTATTCAATCTTTATGCAAATGTACTAAATAATCCCACCCGCTACATAGACCCCAAAGGCTTAAAGGAACAGCCGGCGATTGAGGAACCCCAATCCAAAGCCCACGCTTCAGGTAAACCAAAAGTGCGCAACGTGCAAGAGAAGCCGAGCGATGGAAAGCTGTACGAGTGGGCTTCTAACGTAGAAGATGCCCATCGACACTGGAAGAAGCTCAGTGAGCGAGACAAGAATCGGCTACTGCATCACATGACTTGTCTCTACGGGACGAGGTTCGCGTATCGGTTCTACCAATTCACAATACAGAAAGGCTTCAAACCTCCAAAACCGGTTCTATTGGGTTCATGGAGCAACAAGACCTTAGAGGATAGGGGATATAGGTTATACGCACAAATCCCTACGATGCCCCCGATATGGATTCACCCGTCGGGGTCGCAGGTTCAGCAAGTTGTGGCTCAAGGTGAGACCAAGATAAAAGCTTCAGATGCCAAGACAGTGTCAGAGGAAGTTGCCGAAGCCCGAAGGTATGGGGAAGAGCATTCGCGTGAGATGGCCCATTGGTCTGAAGAACTGGCATCTTTAGAAAGCCATGCTGGTGAGCCGGATTTTGATGAACGACGGAATGAATTACTGCATAAGGTGCAACCCTGGCTCGGCCAACTCAACACTGCCGAGCAGCGACTCTTAGGGCTACTTTACAGTGATACAACTAAAGATAAACAGGCAATAACAGAAGAGCTCAATAAACTAAGGTCTTTAAGAGTTCAATTTTTCAACCGGTTAATACCACCACCCTCTGTCCAACAGAAAGGTGTCCAAATTGAATTTTAATCGAGAAGTTTTCTGCTGACCTCATGGCATTTCCTAGCTCTGCGCCCAAGGATTGTCCTCAGTGGGCAATCCTTCAGGCGAACGGCTGCCTGTTTGTTGTTGCTGAGGTGCAGCCTCTGATAAAAGATTTACGGAGCGAAGAAAGCTGAGCCAAGTAATCAAGAAAGCTGGTTGTGCGTGCTTTCGTCGGCAAAGGGGCGGGCGAGCTATTAACAATTGCCCATGCGGTGAGGGTTGCACCTCGATCTCCCTTTGGTAAAGGCAATCTGATAGAACTTTGAGTCTAGAAGACTTTAAAAAGAAAGAGGCGCATCATGAAACTTCAAGGACGAAGTCTCTTGCTTCTAAGTCCTATGTTGCAGGGTGACGATGTAAAGCTCCTCCAGGGAGAGTTGCAGCAACTCGGTTTCAATATCGCTGCGGCCGAGGTCGCATCGCAAACTTTTGACCAATCGACTTCCGCCGCCGTCCGGAACTTTCAAAGCAAGAACTCGCTTCCGATCACGGGCGTCGTTGATGAAGCTACCGCTGCAAAAATAGACGCTGCGGTAGACGCACTGCGGGAGCAGTCGTTCGTCGTCGTGGGGCAGGTTTGCGGCGCGGACGGCAAGCCAGTCGCGGCGCTGACTGTGCGCGCTTTCGACAAGGATATCCGCGGCGAGAATAGTCTGGGCGAGACGAAGACGAACGAGCAGGGCAGTTACAGAATTGAGTACACCGCGGCGCAGTTTCGTCGCTCTGATAAAGAACGGGGCGGGCCGGAATTGATCGTGCGCGTCTTTGATGAAAACGGGTCAATGCTTGTGGCTTCTCATATGATCCGCAGCGCCGGGCCGGCGGAGAAAGTTGACCTCGTTACCGGGACGCCTTCGGCGACCTCGTTCATCGTGCGTGGGCAAGTGCGCCAAGCTGACGGCAGCTTATTCGTCGGGGCCGAGGTGCTGGCATTCGATAAGGACTTGCGCCGCGAAGAATCGCTCGGCCATGCGACCACCGACAGAGAAGGGCGCTATCAGATAAGCTATACCGCCGAACAGTTTCGCCGTTCCGAGAAGAAGAGCGCCGACTTGATTGTTCGCGTCTTCGCTAACGGTGATCCATCATCAGCACTTGTTCCGCCTGACGGAAAATTTCCGCCCGACGGTGAATCTATCTCGCCGGCTTCCATCTCAGACAGCGCGGTTGCCGTCACAGCCCCATCGCTTGAGACCGCTGCGGCCGAAGCAAAACCTCTCGTCTCGTCACCCGTCATCTTTAACGCGCGACCAATCGAGACGGTGGATCTGATGGTCGGCGGCGAACAATACAAAGGGCCGTCTGAGTACGAGCTGCTCGTCGCGGAACTCACGCCGCTGATGCAAGACCCGCTCGTTCGACCTAACGAACTGACGCCGGAGGACGTAGTATTTCTGTCGGGTGAGACCGGCCTCGACGCGCGTCACATAACGTTCTTTGGCGAGGCGGCGCGGCTCTCAGCAAAGACCGAACTACCGCCGGAAGTCTTCTATGGCTTTGCCCGCGAGAACCTTTCGACAGACCTGTCGTCGTTGCTCGCTCAACATCCACAGGTTCTGCGGTTGGCGCTTGAAAGGGCACTCGATTCCAACATCATTCCGCTCAGGCTGCGCGCATCGCTGGACTCCATTCTTGAGCGCCTCAGATGGTTGGTAGTCGAAAATGCGCTGCAGGGGACTGGGAAGCCCGGAACATTTTCGCTCGGCGAAATAATTGGCACGGTGATTAGTGATAAGGACTTGCTGCGAGATTTTCTGACCGCGTATTTCGCGCGTAAAGGGGCGATGGCCGACTTCTGGTCCGCGCTCAGGAAGGACGCGCGATTCGCACCACTCGTCCCAGTACTTCAACGCACGCTCCAACTGAAGGCGCTCACGCTCGGCCACCTGCCGTTAATCAAATTCCTTCAGGCCGAGTTCCACTCCGGGTCGCTGACCTCTGTCTCTGATTTGACCACGCGCAGCGAGCGTGATTGGTTGGCGATCATCAATAACCCGGATCCAGGCAATGGACAACCAATCGGGACCCCGCCAGATGTCACTGGAGAACCGGCGGAAAAAGCCGCGAACTATGCGGGCATCCTCACCAACGCCATCGCTGCCGCGTTTCCCACAGAGGTCGTCGCCAACCGGATTCCGCAAACGACGATTGACGGACAGTCCGACTTGCTCACCTTTTTCGCGCAAAACCGGACTTTCGACATTCGCCAGAACATTGACGCGTATCTGGCCGAGCGCGCCGCACTTGGGAGTATTGACGACGCGGAGAAGTTGACCGATAACCTGAAAGCCATCCAGCGACTCTCAAGGATTTCTCCGCACGTGACAGAGATTCAAGCGTTGCTCTCATTGCCGCAGGTCAGATCGGCTTACGACATCGTCACGATGGGGAAGGACGAGTTCACTTCGCAACTGACGGCCGGCGCCGGTTCGGAGTTGAGTCATACTCGGGCAACACAACTCTACGAACGCGCTGAACAGGTTCACGACACGGCGCTGGCGCTCTACGGGAAGTATGCCGAGACGATGAATATCGCCCATACGCCTTTCGCGCCGATGCCCATTCCCGTGCACGCTCAATCTCAGATTCCGAACTACACTAATCTGTTCGGCACGGTAGATTTTTGTGAATGCGAACATTGCCGCTCAGTCTTCAGTCCTGCTGCCTATCTGGTCGATCTCCTGGCATTACTCGATACAGTCAGGGTCAATAACAAGAAGGCCACGGAGTTTCTCTTCACAGATTCGCACGGTAATAATCGACGCGGCGACATCGGAGAGATCGAACTCACCTGTCAGAACACCAACACGCCGCTGCCGTATATTGACCTGGTCAACGAGATTCTTGAGTACGCGGTGGACGCCAACAAGCTGCCTACGCTCCAGACCACGCGCAGCGCGGACGAACTACTCGTTAGTCCTGAACACGTCCATGCAGATGCTTACGATGTTCACCTCGCGCGGGCCGTCTACCCTTGGGATCTCCCCTTCAACCTTGCCGTGGAGCAAGCGCGAACTTTCCTCGAACACCTGGGTGTGCCGCGCTATGAACTGATGGAGACCTTCCAGCAGCAAGCCAGATTGTTTGTTCCAGATCAATACGAAATCGCCGCCGAGTGCCTGGGACTGACCAGAGTCGAGCGAGAGTTGATCAACGGCACAAGAACTAACGATCCGTGGGAATGCTGGGGGTTAAAGGATAAGAATAACCTGCTGCCGGACCCAACTGATCCGCAAAAGCTCAACCAGATTAATAAGGACTGGATCGACGTGCTGGCCTTTGCTTTCTATTTCCTCGAACGATCCCAGTTGAGCCAGCAGCAATTTCTCGAGTTGTTGGATACAGAGTTCGTGCGGGGATTGGGAGGCCTCAGCCTCAATTGGCCTGGCGCTGACTGCTTTATGGATAAAGCCACAATCGGCGGCCTCGATTCTGTCATCGCCGGGAAGCTGCATCGCTTTCTGCGTCTGCGGCTTAAGCTCGGCTGGAGCGTCGCCGAATTGGATCAGGTCGTGCGCGTCCTCGCGGGCGGCAATCTGGACGACGCCTTCCTGCTACGAATCTCTTATCTCCAGCGGCTGCGCGCTGAGTTCGATCTCTCACTGTCTGAGATGTTGAGCTGGTGGGGATTGATTGAGACAAAGGGCAGCGACGGCAAGCCATCGCTCTACGAGCAACTTTTCCTCATCAACCCGGTGGATACAAAACTCAACCTTAACGGCAATCGGGATGAGCTCGAACACCTGACTGAGTCAATCACCGACCATATTCCGGCGGTGGCCGCGGGATTGGGCGTCAGCGCCACGGACATCAATCTTCTCCAACTCAACGCCGCGCCGTTACCGATCACGCTGCTGAACCTCAGCAACCTCTCATTGCTTTACCGCAGCGTGTCGTTCACACGGGCGCTCCGCCTGTCCATCAGCGAATTTATTTCGCTGCGAGTGCTAAGCGGCATCATCGATCCACTGGCCTCGATTGAGGACACCTGGCGATTTGTTGAGACCGCGCGCAAGGTCCGCGGCTCAGGCTTCACCATCCCGGAAGTGGATTACCTCCTGCGCCACGCTTACACGGACTCTTCCGGCGTTGCGCCGACCGTCGAAGAGATAACGCTCGTCCTGACGGACATTCGAACCGGGCTTCAGAAGATCGCCAAACAGACCGCCGAGGCGAGTTTTGCCTTGCCCGTGAGCGAGGGCTACGTCAAGAAGCGGATTAGCGAAGCTCTAGAGCTTGAAGCGAAGGTTGCTCAGAGCTTGCTCGAATTGGAAATCACGCCGACCAGAACGCTTCTTATGCGTTTCATTGACGACAGTTTTATCTGGAGCACCCAGGATATAGCCGAACAACCCAGTTTCCGCCCTCAATTCGACGCTTTCCGCTGGCTTCACAAGGCAGCGATTCTGATTCGTAAGTTTCGCATCACTTCCGATGAGATTGATGCGTTACTGCTCGGCGGGTCGTCAGCCGGGTGGCTGGACCTGAGGTTCCTGCCGCTCCAGCCATGGCCTCCGGTCGGCTTTCCGGGTTGGGAACGCTGGCTTGATCTGTTCGCGCTGCGGGCCAGCCTGCCGCGCGTCGGGCTCTCGTTGTTCGACATCTTTGCCGTGAAGCTGCCGCCAAAGCTGCCGGTCGAACTGTTTAAGAAAATTTCCCAACTCACGGGCTGGCCGGAGGATGAGATTCAGGAAATGGTTGCCGGCCTGGGCTTGGATGTTGCGAAGGATTTTCAAGACGAGCGCGGGCTGATCCGCCTCAAGGCCGCGTTTGACTTGCTCAAACGATTGGGCGTGCCGATTAGCAAGGCGCTTGACTGGAGGAGTCCTGACCTGTTTCTCAACCAAGCCGACGAGATTAAGAACGCGGTCAAGGCGCACTATGACCTCGCGCAATGGTTCGTCATCGCCAGGCCCTGGCAGGACGTGTCGCGCCAGAAGCAACGAGACGCGCTCGTCTCGTTCCTGACCGCGCGCGACCGCATTGACGTCAACCAACTCTTTGACCACTACCTAATCGATGTCGAGATGAGCCCCTGCCAATTGACCTCGCGCATTAAGCAGGCCATTGGGTCGGTGCAGCTCTTTATCCAACGCGCCGCGATGAATTTAGAGCCGCCCGTGAAGCTCGGCGAGAAAGCGGATGAATGGAAGACGTGGATGAGAACCTATCGCGTCTGGGAAGCTAACCGGAAGATCTTTCTCTACCCGGAGAATTGGGTCGAGCCAGCTCTGCTTCCCAATAAGACGCCATTCTTTAAGGCGTTGGAAAACGACTTGGCGCAGAGCGACATCACGCCCGACCGCGTCGAGACGGCGTTCCTCAATTATCTCGAGAAGCTCGACACCGTGGCGCTGCTCGACGTGCGGGGCCTGTGCAATGAGGTAGTCGAGGTGGACAAGAACAACAACATACTTCATGACCACCTGCACGTGTTCGCCAGAACTCAAGGAACGCCACACATCTACTATTACCGGAGGCGAGTTGATAGCCGGTACTGGACGCCTTGGGAGAAAGTTGAGCTCGACATTACAGGTGATCACCTGATTCCGGTGGTGCACGATAGTCGGCTCAAGCTGTTCTGGGCGCTCTTCACCGAGAAACCGGATGAGTCTACGACGCTTCCATCCAAGGACAAGCCCGAAACACCGCAGAAGCATTTTGAAATTCAACTCGCCTGGAGCGAGTACAAGAATGGGAAGTGGGCCGCCAAGAAGGTTACTAAAGAGCATATCCGCCCGGAGGAATCTGGGCTTAGAACACCACCCCCATTGCATCCGGATCCGGACCCCACACTGGAATTCTTTTTTAGTGCCATGACCGGGCTCGCGCTCAAAGCCAACGCGCCAGGATTTTCTGGTGATGATACAGATCTTTGCATTCTCTGCCGCCAGAAGGCCGGTGTTTTCACATACACCGGCTGGTTCATCTTCAATGGATACGAGGGCGGGGTTGTTACAAGAAATTTTGGCTCAAGCTTCCGATTACGGACGAGCCAGCCGATGGGGACTCTTATTCGCGGTATGGAGTGTGTAGAGAATGTGAACGAAACTATGCATAGCGACGCTTTGTTCCTGCCGGGAAGTACTTCCAGCGATTTGCCCGTCATGAATCAGACGCCGGGAACTTTCCGCTTAAGCTACCTTCATGATTCCTTAGGCTTCTCCTCGGACATTCTCTTCTATCAGGACGGAAGGCAGGACTACCTCGTGCTCAAAAGCATAGGCAATCTAGTTTCGTCTCACGACTGGGCTGATACGGAGAACGCAGGCCTTGACACTACCGATCCGGAGTTCAAACTCTATCAGTTCCTTAGCTTCTATCACCCTTACGTTCGCGAGTTTATCCAGCGGCTCAATCATGAGGGGATTGACGGCTTGTTTGCTAAAGACCAACAGTTACTGTCCCCGCAGACTTTTCCCGACGAGACCTTTTTTAACTATGGGCCAGTTGCAGTTGTCAAACCTTATCCCATCGAGGATGTGGATTTCACGTTTCGCGGGGCTTACTCGCAGTACAACTGGGAGCTGTTCTTCCACGCGCCGCTGCTGGTCGCCGAGCGGCTCAGCCAGAACCAGCGTTTTGAGGACGCGCAGAAATGGTTCCACTACATCTTTGATCCGACCGACCCGGACATCAGCCAGGGGGTTGAGAACGCCTGGCAATTCCGGCCATTCAGGAACGTGATACAGCGGCCCATCGATGAGTTGATGGCGCTTCTGGACTATACGGACACCGACCCAAAGCTGCTGGCGGAGAGGAAGGAAATCGAAGACCTGATCGAAGAATGGCGTAAGGACCCGTTCGATCCGCACCTGATCGCACGCCACCGCCTATCGGCCTATCAGAAGACGGTCGTGATGAAGTACCTGGACAATCTGATCGCGTGGGGCGATCAGCTTTTCCGGCAGGATACGATTGAGACCATCAACCAAGCCACGCAGCTCTATGTCCTCGCCGCAGAGATTCTCGGCAAGAGACCGCGAATTCTTCCACAACGTTTCCATCCGAAGGTGCAAACGTATAATCAACTTGCCAAAGCGCCGCTCGATAAGTTTTCAAACGCCCTGGTGCAAATCGAAAACTGGGTTCCGCCGAGTGGTGGACAGCAGGGCGGAGGAATAGTTCCGCTCGGGAAGATGCTCTATTTCTGCATTCCGGGTAACGATAAACTGCTCGGTTACTGGGACACGGTGGCTGACAGGCTCTTTAAGATTCGCCACTGCATGAACATTGAGGGAATCGTCCGCGAGCTTCCGCTCTTCGAACCCCCGATTGATCCCGGACTACTGGTGCGCGCCAAGGCCGCAGGCGTGGATCTAACCAGCGCGCTCAAAGACGTCACCGTCTCGCTACCGAACTATCGCTTCACTTTCATGCTTCAGAAGGCCCTGGAATTTTGTGCTGATGTGAAGTCGTTAGGCGCTTCGCTGCTCTCCGCGCTGGAAAAGCGCGACGCCGAAGCCCTCGCTCTGCTCCGCTCCGGGCACGAGGTCTCGATTCTCAAAGCCGTTCGGCAGATCAAAGAGAGGCAGATTGACGAGGCGAACGCGACGCTTGAGGGCTTGATGAAAAGTAGGGAAGTAATCCAGACCCGCTACGAATACTACCGGGACATCGCCTTCATGAATCCGCAGGAGAAACTTCATCTCGAACTCATGGCCGTAAGCGCGCTCTTTCAGGACATCGGCACGCACCACGAAGCCGCCGCCGCCCTCGCCCATTGGATCCCGAATTTCGAAGTCGGGATCGCCGGGTTCGCCTCGAGCCCCGAGAACTTAGTCGGTTTCGGAGGCACACAGATCGGCGGCGCGCTGCAGGCTTTCGCCACCTCCATGAGAGGCGTGTCAGCGGCGCTCAGTACTGCCGCCTCCATGAGCGCGACGATGGGAAGCTTCCAGCGGCGTGATGACGAATGGAAACTTCAAGAGAGGCTGGCTGCCAAAGAACTGGAACAGATCGAAAAGCAGATAATCGCCGCGCAAATCCGGTTGGAGGTGGCGCAAAACGAACTGGCAAACCACGACCGGCAGATTCAGAACGCCGAGGACGTTGACAGCTTCATGCACGACAAGTTCACGAATCAGGAACTCTACGATTGGATGGTGACGCAGGTGGCGACCATCTATTTTCAGAGTTACCAGCTCGCGTACGATCTTGCCAAGCGGGCGGAGAAGGCATACCAGTTCGAGCGCTGCAACCCTCAGGCGTCATTCATCCAGTTCGGCTACTGGGACAGTCTCAAGAAAGGACTCCTCGCCGGCGAGCGTTTGCACTATGACCTACGGCGAATGGATGGGTCCTACCTCGATCAGCACAAACGCGAATACGAAATCTCCAAACACATCTCTCTGGTGTTCCACGATCCCATGGCCCTTATCTCGCTGAAAGAGTCCGGCCAATGCATTCTGAATTTACCTGAGGCGATCTTCGACATGGATTACCCAGGTCACTACATGCGCCGGATCAAGAACGTTACTCTGACTATTCCCTGCGTGGTTGGGCCCTACACGAATGTGAATTGCACGCTGACATTACTGGACCATAAGATCCGAATCGACAAATATCCGGAGGACTACTCCAATAGCAGACATCTCGTCACCAACTCCGTGGCGACGCAGTCCATTACCACCAGTCACGCCCAGAATGACAGCGGGTTGTTCGAATTGAACTTTCGGGATGAGCGTTACCTGCCGTTTGAGGGAGCGGGCGTGGACTCCAACTGGCAGATCGAGATGCCGAAGGACTGCAACGCCTTTGACTTTGGAACCATCTCGGATGTGATCATCAACCTCAACTATACGGCGCGCGAAGGTGGCAAAGCGCTGGGCATTGAAGCCAGGAAGGCTGCGATTTTGCCTGCGGGCCCGAAACAGCAAGCTCCTGGTTCACCTTCGCTGCAACCCAAGCAGGCAAATCTGCTTCGCTTCTTCAGTCTGAAGCACGAGTTTTCAAACGAATGGTACCGCTTCTTGCATCCGACCGCTGGCGCCGATAAGCAGACGCTACAACTTGACCTCATTCAAGAACGATTTCCTTTCCTTTTTCGCAGGCGAACAATCGAAGTTGCACTGGTTGAGATCTTCCTGAAGTTCAAAGATATCGACGACCCTGATACCTTCACTAAAGATCCACACAACCCTACACCCCTCGGCGACTACGCAACGACAAATGCTCTCAGAGTAAACGTGATGCCACCCAAAAGTGCGAAGGTCTCTGGAACACTCAACGCTTTATCGTTCGGATTACCTCATGCGAATTTCAGTTGGCCCAACCCACCCCTGACGCCATTACCGGGAGTGGGCGTCTGGACGCTTGAGGCCAACGCGGCTGATGTTGGAACCCTTACTTCAACCCTAAAAACAAATGACGGCAAACACCTAAACCCTGAGGTCGTCGAAGATATCTATATGGTCTGCCATTATTCAGTTTCTTAATTAGAGTACGGTAAGAAAGACTTGGTTCGACCCTCGCGGCTGCTGCCGCGGTCAAGCCTTAGCAAGTTGCCACCCCTCGACCCCTATATGAGCACGCGTTTCTACCAATTCGGCCCGTTTCAAATCGACAAGTTGAACCACGTTCTGTTGCGGGACGGAGAGACACTTCCGCTGAAGCCAAAGGTCTTCGACACGCTTCTTTTGTTGGTTGAAAACCGGGAACGGGTCGTGGACAAGGACGAGCTGCTGAGTCGACTCTGGCCCGACACAGTGGTTGAAGAGTCCAACCTGAGCCAGAACGTCTATTTGCTACGAAAAGTCTTAGGTGAAGAGCCGCGAGGAGAGACCTATATCGCGACGATGCCGAAGCGTGGCTACCGCTTTGTCGCGAATGTGCGAGAGCTCGAGTCCGACTTGCCTGAACTCAGGTCCGGAGAGCGTGCGACGGACAAACGCGCCGCGCGGGATGAGGAAGAGAAAGGCAACGTAGATTCTTTCCTTTGGGGCATCACGACTAGACAAAAAGTCCTGACTGCCGGTTTGACGGCAAGCGTGCTCATAGCCGCAATTTCTTATGTCCTCATTTCAAAGAAGTCGGCGCCAACGACGACCTCGACGATCAAGACAATCGCGGTGCTGCCGTTCAAGCCGTTGAGTTCAGATGCCGGCGACGAATATCTAGGCCTCGCAGTAGCAGACGCATTAATAACCCGGCTCAGCAACGTCCGGCAGATTATCGTTCGACCTACGAGCGCCGTGCGTAAGTATGCGAGACCGGAACAAGATGTGTTGGCGGCGGGGAGAGAACAAAGAGTTGATTTCGTGCTGGAGGGAAGCACTCAAAAGTCAGGAGACAAAATACGAGTGACATTGCGACTCTTTAGGGTCCAAGACGGCTCGCCGGTTTGGGCATTCAAGAGCGACGAACAGTCCACGAACTTACTCGCGATGCAGGACTCGATTTCTGAACAAGTCGCGCAAGCACTGATTCCGACCTTGACCGGAGAAGAAAAGAACCTACTGGCAAAACACTATACGAACAATCCCGAAGCTCACGAGTTGTATATGAGGGCCCGCTATCTTTGGAGCACTGGTGCCGGAGACGTGGGCAAAAATCAAAAAGCAATAGAGTTCTTCACTCGAGCAATAGGGAAAGACCCAAAATTCGCGCTTGCATATTCTGGGCTGGCCGACACGTACATGGTTCTTGCCGCCGACACGGCGCCTCGCGAAGCAATGCCGAGAGCCAAAGATGCCGCGGTGAAGGCGTTGGCCCTTGACGACACTTTGCCTGAGGCACACGTCTCTTTGGGCCGTGTCAGGGCGTACTACGAATGGGATTGGTTGGGCGCGGAGGAGGAATTCAAGCGGGCCATAGCCCTCAATCCAAACTCTGCTGATGCTCATCGGGAATATGGCTTCTATTTAACTTCGGTCGGCCGCAATGGCGAGGCCATCGCCGAGACCAAAAAAGGACGGGAGTTAGGCGATCCTTTTTCATTCGGCGTGTTATTCGCGCTGGCAGGCGCGCGCCAGTACGATCAAGTAATTGAAGAAGGCTTAAATACAATTAAGTTAGAGCCTAACAGCCCGTACGTGCATTTTTGGGTTGGCGTGGCATATGACGAAAAGGGGATGCATGAACAAGCGATTACTGAGTTACAGAAGGCCATCAGTCTCTCGCGAGGCGCTACCATAATGCAAGCGCAACTCGGTCACGCTTATGGGGTCGCAGGAAAGAAAGCCGAAGCCGAGAAGGTTCTCTCGGAGCTGAGAAAACTTGCTGGCCAGCGTTATGTTTCGCCCTACGATATCGCCATGATATACACTGGCCTCGGTAACAAGGAAGAAGCGTTCGTCTGGTTGGAAAAGGCCTACGATGAACGTGCTCGGCGCTTGTGGGCTCTGAAAGTAAACCCTACTTGGGACAGCCTTCGTGCAGACCCCCGATTCGGAGATCTACTGCGGCGCATTGGGCTTCCGCGATAAGCTATCGCAAAGCAGTGTCAACGCCGTTCGCAGCAAGAAAAAGCTTCGCGAAATCGGTTATCGCACAGCTGAAGGCCTCGCTTCAGCCAATCACGTGACTCTATCCCCTCTCAGTTAGATACTGACGTACACGAGCGACAGCCGCGTGTTGGATCGCGGGCCATCGCTGACCGCTGCCCATCCCCGACGGCTCCCATCCGTGACTGCTACATCGTCCAGCGCGACATCTCCTCCGGCACCAGTGAGGGCCGTGGGTGGCGGAGCGGGCGGCACTGAAACCATGTCCGTGCCGACGATCGCTTGGCTGGCGTTGCGGACGTTCATTCCAAACCCAAGATTCTTGTTGCCCGTCGTAACCAATCCGCACGCTTTGTTAGGTGGCCCGAAGGAGGCCGAAGAGCCCATGTCTAAGCGGATACCGTCGCCATTGCATCCGTAGATGTCCAAATGTATGGCGCCGAGCGGCGAATTCAACGCGCCGCCGTTGAATACGCGCAGACCGTCACTAACTGGACCTGGAACGTTGCGGATGCGCGCTTTATTAGTGGCTGTGCCCCAACTGGGCTGTGCCATGGCGGCGCCGCCGGTCAGAATTTGAATGGGCGCGCCAAGAGCCTCGAGACTCTGCGGCACGAGTACGCCCCCTTGCGAGACTCGCACAGTGATCGTTTTGAAAGTCAGGTGGCCGCTGAGGATGCCGTCACGCACGGCACTGAAAACGTCCGATGTGTCGTCGCTGTGGATATAGACTCCGGCTTGTGCCCGTTGGCAGCCCAGACCCGGCGTGAGGTTTTCATTTTCTATGCCTCCCTGAATGCGCGCACCGGTATGGACGAAACTGGATGCGGTCCGGAATGAGAACTCGCACGTATCGCACTGTGCGCGAAGATTCAAGAGATTGATCCCCGCTCCCGCTGCGGGCTCAAACTTGATCCCTACCAGCGTGCAATTGGGCGAACGCGCGTCATGACTAGTCAGGTTCAACGTCTCGGTTGGCGCCAGCGTCACGGCCGGCCGCTGCACCTTAAAGGCGTCGCCTGCTGCGATGGATCCAATCGTGCGCTGCAAAGCAATCGACGAGTTAACTCCACTGCCGTTGCCGCGAATTGAGATCGCGTTGCCGATTGGCGAACCTATTCCCGTCATCCGCGTGAGCACCGCGCCGATCAGACCGTCAGGTGGTATGTCAGTATTCATGACCACATAGTCGCCGGAAGAGGGCGCGGTTGCTCTCACGATTAACTCATCAAGATATCCGCCGCGGATCACCAGAGGCGACGCGTCGGGACCAACAGGCGTGCCGAAGTAAACCGCGCCTGTTCTCACCGGATAGTCTCTGTGCGTGACGGCGAAGATGATCTCGGCGCGTCCTGGCCAATAAGCTGGCAGTCGCCGGAACGCCTCGTCCGCCGTTGCCAGAGGACTTGAGCGGGTACCGGGATTGGTGTCGTTGCCAAGGTTGTTGTCAACATAGATCAGTATGTCTTCTGGCATGGAGTACTCCTTTTTTGCTAACGGTGAGTCTTTTTGTTTCAGCTAATGTTTCGATCGGATGGACAGTGCTAAGAGTCCGAATGAGCGCTGCTGAACTTCCTTGGTCAGTTCCAGCGTCGCCTCTCTCAAGGAATAAAATTGAGATCCTCCGGAAGCGGCCCGGCAATCGGCACTTCAAAGAAGCGAATCGGCTCAGGATGAATGATCAGGTGGCCGTCCGAAGCAAGGAATACGGCGATCTGTTCCTGGACGCCGCGAGCCATTGCAGCAACCGAAGGCGTCGTGATAAGCCGTATCAGCATGTGCGGATTCTTCGCTACGAGATTGTTTTCCGCGCGTGCCAGATCGTTTCGGTAATAAGTCGCGCGGTCAGTTATGTCACCGGCGCGAAGTACGGCCGTTGTGGTGGGGTTGGTCGCAATCTGGTCTCCTATACTGAACTGGAACAGTACCGATTTTGCCGGCACTCCCGTGAGCGGGCTCTTTCGTAGGTAAGGCGCGCATACCAGCGAGCTGGCGGATTGCGAAGCCCACTTCATATGATCCAGGACCTCTTGTATTTCCATTGCGCCAGCAACGGTATTAATCAACGGTGGCTGATCTCTTAGGGGCACGCCCTCATTGAAAAATGGTGGCAAGACCGTAACGCCGCCTACATTGGTGAGAGCCGGAGAATTAATGAGCGAAGGGACGCGGTCACGAAGCGGGACCCCGATACTGCCGGGCCGGAACACCGGCGAGAGCCGAAGATTGTCATATGGCGTTCCCACCGAATTGAATACCGCTACGCGTACGTTCGGTTCCACGGCGAGGAATATGGTTCCCCACATTGCCCCCAGGGAATGTCCGAAGTAGTAAACGCGGGATGGATCCAAGTCTTGCAATCCGTCACCATCGACATCCATTCCCACTTCAATGACGCGGACAAGCTGCATAAAGTCCGCAATCGTTTGTCGCGCAGCGTCGCGGCTGGAGATAATCCCACGCGGCGGAGCGGCGTTGCGGCCTTCTCCAATTGCAGTAATAAGGTTGTCGTGGTTCTGATCAATACCACGACCACCCGCGGATAACGTCACCGGCGTGCCGCTGCTCCGGGTAACCGTCAGCGTGCTGAGAGGGCCAGCTCCGTTTCCATAGAAGCTGATGGAGATAGTGGCGATCCCGTGCGCGGCCATGCTGGCGGCGACCTCCAGCGGCTGGTCGTTCTTGTTATTCGGCGAGCCGTGGCCGAAGATCGCTAACGGCCAACCGCCGGCGGGCGGTGTGCCTGAGGGCAGGAACAGATTGAAGAATACATCGTTCATACCTTGCACCTGTGGAACGCCCGAGCGGGTCCCCACTTCTGGGATAAATTCGCCTGGATGGATCATGTAGTCGGGTGACACGTACTTGCCGAACGCAACCTGGCCAACTGCACCGGGGATGATCTGAAGCAATGAAAGGTCGAGCGTTGCCGTGCTGAAGCCCGGGGGAGTGACTCGAGTTTGCTGGTTGAACGTAATACCGGTCACGCCATCGAGGGGAAACACGGTCCTCGCTCCGCCGGAACCAAGGTTGAAATCCGCGGAAGCGGGCGTGGTCGATTTAATCTGGTCTCGAATCTTCTCCAACATCGCGGTGGAGCTTTGGGTCGTGAAGACGCTGGCACTTACGATGTCGCTTTCCTGAACCCCGACTGCTCGTGCTGCTTCCAGGGCATCAAGTAGCGCCTTCCGATAATTCTTTAGGTTGAGGTCACTCGTCTGGCCGAAATTCAGATCGTGCCTGAATCGCCGAAACGCGTCGGTCGCTTCTACTGGTCGACCTTGAGCATCGCGTAGCCCGTTCGTCACGACCAATGCGTAACTAGTGTGCTGGTCAAGTAGTTCGTCCGACTCGGCATGAAGCGTGTTTGTTAGAGGGTCCCAAACGACTCGATTGATGCCGACGATTCTTCCGCTGGGGTTGCCATCTGGCAAAGTGCTGCCAAGGCTGATGAGGAAGACCGTTTGGTTCGTAACTGTTGTGAGGTCGATCGGGCCCTCGAAAGGGACAGACAGCCTCGGCAGGAGGTTGAATCCGTCGAGAGTGTTGATGACATCAAGATCCTCGCAGTCTGAAGGGCGAGTAAAGCAATCAGGCTTGGGCAGATTAACCCTTAGCCCTGTGTTTTGGGTTGAATCGTCGACCGTGAAAACGTTGCTGGGGAATGGTCCGTTAGCTGGACTGTCGAGATTAAATAGAGCGTGAACCTGACTCGCCGCACTGGCCGGCGCGACAAGTCTGACTGGCGCGACAAGTAGTACAGCACAAAGAGTTATCAGCAGGACCGCAGCGCAAAAGCGAGCGGCGACACTACCAGACAACCAAACGATTGGTGCGAAAGCTTTGAACTTGTTCATGTTCGTTCTCCTTTGTTGATATTGGCAATCGCCGGCGGATAATGCAGCGAAGCCTAAATAAAAATCCTCAACATCGGATCAGCCTTTTCTCAACGTTTCCTCATCGCCATTATCAACAGTCGCTTCTATAGGTTCGAAATCCACGCAGTGGGCTACTCCCTGCGGTCAGAGACAGGGAATAATGCCGCTCAAACGACACGATACTTTGATAGAGAGCTGCTGGTGCGACGGCCCGACGAGAATGAGTTGATGAGGCGTCAGTAGTTGAACTTAACCGCGAATTGAATAAGGCGCGGGTTGTTGCTGGTGGAAGTAATTCGTCCGAAGTCTCCGGGATTAATAATCCGGCCAGTGTTCGAATCAAAACCGCCCGTCGCGACAACTGCGTTAAAGTCGCTGATGGGATTAGAGAGATTTACCTGATTGAACAAGTTGAAGAACTCAGCGCGCAACTCGATACTCTTCGATTCACGAAACGGAAAGCGCTTGATGATCGAAAAATCGATATTGCTCTGTCGCGGGCCCCGGATGACATTGCGACCGACGTTTCCGATATCGGTTCCCACGGCGTTCGCAATGGCGAGGCCGTCGGAACTGGGTATTTGCTGACCGTCCGTTACTACGGGTCTGACAAACGCGGCCGGATTAAAGAAGTAGCCGGCCGGAACATTGCTGGAAGCGGTGCCGCGCGTGGCGCCCGGCGCCCAGCTCGGCCGCGCCAGCGGGTTGGTTCCGTTGTTCAACCCATAGAACGACCCTGCTCCAGTGTCCACAATGTCAATCGGTTGACCAGACATCGCTACCACGATGCCCGCCACTTCCCAATTCGATAGCAGCAACCGAGCGGCAGTTGACTTCGCGGCGAAAGCCGGCGGGGGAAGGTCCCACAAATAACTCAGTACGAATCGATGCGTGCGGTCGAAGTCCGAAGGCCCACGATTAGCGCGATTATCCAGTTGATTGCCGAGGATCGTGCTGAAATCAAACTCGTCCCTGCCTGATGTGTTATCGATTGCCCTTGCGTAAGTGTAAGACGCGAGAAATTGGAGGCCGCTGGAAAATCTTCTGGTCAAGCTTAACTGGAATGAATTGTAGGTCGATTGCGCTGTAGTTTGAGCCTGGCTGAAATTAACTATTGAGACTCCTTGAAACGGCGACCTCAGCGATGCGTTTGCAGGTGTATTGGTCGTAATGATTTGTCCGGTAACTTCATTGACAATCGGATGCTGTGGACTGGCAAGTCGGGCCTGATTTATGGCGACCAGGCGAGGCAAGTTGAGTCCGCGCGTGCCGACGTAAGCGACTTCGAGCAGCAGTTCTTTACGGGCAGCATATTGCACGCTGGCGTTGTACTGATGAAAGTACGCCGTCCGCACATTGCGATCCAGAAACTGACCGGTGAGCGTGGCGCCCGCAACGAAGGTAGGAAATTTGTCTGATGAAGGCACCGCAAAGAAGGGATCAGCTAACGATGACGGAGCAAGCCTGGTCCCGACGAGGTAGGTCGGTGGCGTTTGGATGTTGTTGAGTGGGCCGCTGGATCCGCGCGAGTAGAAGATGCCATAGCCGCCGCGTACGATCAGGCGAGATGACTTGAGCGGGGAATAAGCGAATCCCACGCGTGGGGCGAAGTTATTCGGGTCGACGCTGGTGACGACGCGCTTGCTGACATTAGGCACTTCTGGGAGATCATATCGTTCGATAACGTTTCCCGCCTGCACAAAACCGCCGATGGGTGGCCCCTGCGGAACACCCGCGCTGTTGACGAGTATGCGTGGCTGGTACAAAGACGGGTCGAACGTCGCGATGCGCCCGAGCGTGTCATAAAAGGGCAGATCCAACTCGTAACGCAATCCAAGGTTGATGGTCCATCGGGGTGACAGCTTCCAATCATCCTGTATGAAGAAGCTATAGTCGGTTGTGCGCAGGTTGCGATCGTTGATCCCTGAGCCGAGGAACGAGACATTGGCATTGCCGGTCAGGAAATCAGTGAAGCTGTTGAAATCTATCTGACCTCGTCTGAAGAAGTTCAGCGCTATATTCACTTGATAGTGTAAGAGCTCAGCACCCGTGCGAAATGTGTGGCTCCCTCGGGCGATCGAGAGAACATCGGCAATAGTTGTTGAATAATGCGTAGCTTGCAAATCGATGTTTGCAAAGCCGGTACCGAAAGCCAGGCCTCTGGCATTAGGCGCGATACGGATCAACGGCATGCCCGGAAAGCTGTCGGCGTTGGGCCGGCGGATTCCCACGTCGGAATCCTTGATCGGCTCTCGCGGAAAAGAGTTATTGCGCACAAAGTTGTAGCCTACTCGCGCCTCATTCAAAACGCTTGACCTGAAAGTATGAATATTCTGAATAGAGATTAACCGGTGGTTGAGTTGCCGGTCATCGTCGAAGCCGGGAACGTTCGGACCGTTGAACATCGCCAGAGTCCAGGGGGCGTTGGCGAAGAACAATTTCGCAGTCAGCGAATTCTTTTCATCGATCCGAAACTCAATATTGCTATTGAACTGATCTTCCTGAAAACGCGATAGGGCCCAGCCGGAATATCGTCCGTCTCCTTGCGGTGTCGGAATCACAAATCGATTATTGGGCAGCCTGGTATTCAACAACGCGAGTGCCACCGGATGAATTGAGGCCAGATTGAATGTTGAGCGCAACGTCTGCTCCGAGCGGTCGTCTGTCAGGCCTCGGGCGATCAAGACGCTTGAAGATGTGCTGTTAACTGACGCGCCATTTCGTTCGCGCGTCCCCTGATAGGCCAAAAAGAAAAAAGCTTTCTCTTTCTTGATGGGCCCGCCCAGCATAGCGCCGAAGACGTTGCGGCTGAGCGGAGGACGTTCCACGCCGGCCGCCTTCAAGAAAGGATTGTTGGCGTTCAAGCCGTCAATACGAAAATAATCATACACGGCGCCGTGAAATAAATTGCTGCCACCCTTAGTGACCGCTTGAACGTTGCCACCGCCCGAGCGGCCAAACGTGGCGTCATAAAGCGATGTTTGAACCTTGAACTCCTCGATCACCTCAGGTGCTGGGACGGCGATGAACAAGGCGCTGTTGGTTCCAATCGTGTTCGCATCCACACCATTGATCTGGAAATTGTTTTGTGTCCGTCGGGCGCCATTGACTGAGATGTTTTGCGAGTTGCGGCCCACACCAGTGTTGTCAGCGAGACCGAGGTCTGCGCCCGGCGAGAGTCCGAGAATCTGAGTGAAGTTGCGCGTTGCCAGTGGCAGTTCGGAGACCGCGCGAGAATCAACTATACGTCCCAGCTGTGGCCCATCAGCCTGTGCGATCGTTGTCGCCTCGCGGATTGTAAGCGACGCTTCGATCACTGAGCCAATCATCAGATCAGCATCGATCTGAGTAGTCTCGGTAATTGCAACTACGACATTGTAAAAGACAACCTTCTTGAATCCGCTAGCACTGACACTTACCTGATATAAGCCGGAAGGCAAAAGAGACGCAGAATAATTTCCATCATCATTTGTTTTGGTTCTTCTCTCCTCAGCGGTGGCGCGGTTGAGAACGACGATTTCAGCTCCCACGACTACGGCTCCCGTTTGATCCTTGACGGTTCCGACAATGCGGCCCGTTGTCTGGCTTTGCGCAAATGTAGCCGCACCGGTTGAAGGCAAGAGCACAAAGGCAAGACACAAGACAGCCGTGGCTGCTCTTCTGACGCTCATCAATTCTCCCAAGCTCACGGCTTGACGCTGGTGCGGCCTGACCAAAGCGGCCCGCGCCTTTCCTCCCGCCCGCAGAGTCCGTGTCAACACAAGAACGAGATGGAGACCTGCAGTTGATTGGGATTCTATACAATGAAATTCAGACGCGAGAACGCTGAGAAATTCCAACGAAAACTAGCCAATATGAAAGCAGGGGCAAATCGAGATTACCCATGTCCCAGTAGTTTTCGCAAAGAAGAAACGATCGCAGACCAGCAGCCCTTGGCTTTCGGCACGGTACGTTCATAAGGCACCATTAAGACGTCGACAGTCTCTAAACGAGGAAGCGTCACCTGAAGTTGATCTCCCACCATCCGGTAACCCAAGGTGCCGACTTTGAGCGAGCGCGACTGCCGGCGGCCGGGGCGCTCCCTCCCGCCTTTCCAAAAACGTAGACCAGATCTCTGGTGGGATGGATGCAGAGGCATTGGATCTCGCTGAGACCGGTGGGCAATTCTTCGCCGTCGGCCGCTGGCATCCCCTCGGAGTCCACTGTTCGTACCGCGAGCATGCCGTCAGAACGAGCGACGTAAAGAACCCGTCGCGCATCATCGAGCGCCACCGGGCCATCAGCCATTGGACATGGTACGGACACCGTACCCGCGCTGTCGCCACCAACCGCGTAAATGTCGATAGCCTTGTTTCCAGCTCTGTCATCGCCGGCCGTATAGACCGTGTTGTGCGCGGCAGAGTATGCGAACCGCAAATAATCCGCTTTGACGCCCATCGAAACTGAGTTCGATTTCAGCTTGAGGGCCGTCCGCGCTGTAATGGAACTGAGCGACGCCCGCACACGCAAACCACCGACGCGGTTGCCGATAAAACCTCGCCTAGTTTCAACCGCAATCACCGGAGCCGGAACCCCTGAGAGCAGGGACGGCATGCCTGTGAGGTAAGTGCTATCAGGCTCTGACTGGATTTGACGGACGAGAGTCTCGCTTTGCCTGACGATGCTCAATCCACCTTCCGAATCAAGCGCGAACTCCTGGACGATCGTTCCGTCAAGCTGAGTCGCGCTGGTAAGCGCATCCTCGAAAACAGTGTTTGTGGCGACAAGAATTCGTCCTGAATCTCGGGCCGCTGATACCGAGTGAATCTTCATTCCGCGTCGTGGTTCTGAGGCTGGCTGTCCGTCACGATCGAGGGTGAAGTAGCTCAAAGTGCCGTCCGGGCTTTTGTAGAAGACCGCATCATCTTTGACCACGATGGCCAGGTATTTATCATCCACACCCTCATGTGCAATTGAATGTGAAGTCACGCGCGGCGGAGAAACAGTAGGCGCGCCGTCCGCGCCCAGACTCATTACTTCCAAAACCCAGCCATGGCGCCCGAGGTAAATCTTGCTGCCGTCTGAGCGAAAACCGAGCGAAGACTTACTACCGCCCCCATACTGGTGCACTGTGGGAGGGCCGATCGGTTCGCCATTGTCCGGGTTGAGTCGGAACGTGGAGAAGCCCGCCAGGCCATAGCCGACTGCGTAGAGCTGATTCAACCTGGGGTGCATCGAGAGCCCCCAGCAAGTCCCTCTCAGCTCGCGGCTTCCTGACGGATTTAAGTCAAACGCGCGCGGCCGGCCAATTGGCCAACCATCATGATCCAAATCGTAGACCACCAGGGACGTGTAAAACTCTGTCTGGTCTGCCGAGACCTCAAGGCCCATGTATAATTTTTGGGGGAAGCGTGGGTCAAGTACGAGACAATTGACCTTGCTCCACTGATTCGGAGGATGAGCTATTAATTGCTCAGGGTGGTCGGGGAAGATGCGCGGCGTCCCAGCCGTCAGGCCGGCACTCTCGACGGGAAACACGCCCAGGCTGCGGCGATCCAAATCATGCGACATGCCGCCTGCGTATACGAGGCGTTTCGCCGGATCATAGATGACGGCCTTTAACTCGTTGAGGCCATGTTCTGGGCCGTTGATAATTGGAAGCGACAGCGTGGGAGCAACTGAGGTTGGAGCCATGGTTGATTGTCTTCCTTCGAATCAGCGAACACGTGTGCCAAGAGTATGACGTTTCAATGAAGTGGGCAATGGGGAACCTCAGTAGAGAATGGATGCTTGAAAGGGCGAAAAAAGGTGGGCTCTAGAAAGTCTCAACTTATGCCCGAAAGCTGTAGGAAATTCTCACGTTATGCGCGACTTTATTTTCACTTTATGATCTAACTGCACTTGTAAGTTATTGATCCTAGGTAGCAGTGATTTCGGTTAATCACCGAACCACATCCACTGTGGGTTCGGTCATAAAGTGAAATTAGTCAGTCATTAAGTGAAATTGGTGGGTACAAAATGAATTTTAGTTGTTGATAAACTGAAATCCTCGTAAACAGGCTTTCCAGCCTTTGCCTCGGGATTTTGCGCTAAGAACTGCTCAGAAACGCAGCTGCTTTACTTGATTACAACTTAACGAAGGCATTAAATAGCCGATGCGTCAAAGGTCTGAGGTGGCTTAGAGATTTCGCCCTAACAAGCCGAGAGATTGATCTTCAAGATGGTGTAGGCGATGGACCTTAAGTTGTATGGCACGTACTTTTTGTTATTGAGTGCTGGATGGCCTCATCAGACGTCTCAAACCAGAATTGACACACTTCTCTCTGACTACTCTTCCAGTTTGAGGTCAGGAATCAGCGTGGGGATCGTGACTACCGGGCCGCATCTGATCGAAGGCTCGAAGCTTCGGAACTCATATGCCCTGACCTACTCTCAAACTTCGATTCAAGATCGAATCACGTACGCCCTAAAAGCCGTTCTGGCGGACGAATGGATATGGGCGGGCGCGATCTATCTCGTTACCTTCTCAGCCATTTGCCTGGTGCTTCTCTGGCTACGTCCAATCTGGCTATTGCGAATTAATGATGCTCTGAAGCTAAAGGTGGACATCCAGTTACCGAATTGGCTGGGAGGAGTGAAGGTGCCCTTTCGACACGCATTGTTAGTTGGGTTCTTTAACTTTCATCCACGGGTGCTCGATGCCTGGGTGGAAAAACACATTAATACCGCTCGAGAAGTCTTCGAAGAAAAACCGACTCCGAAAGACCGGGAAGTCCATGTTGCCGTGCCGGTGCTTTGTGACGGCGAAATGATTATGGAGTTTTCGCCAGGCCAATTAAGAGAGACTTCCCGGAAAAAGCGTTGGTGTTTACTTATCTGCGGAGAAGGTGGCGCGGGCAAGACTAGCCTGGCTTGTCAAGTGGCGCGTTGGGCAATGGCTTCAGATCGCGTCGGACGCCTATATGAACATCTTAGTCTGCCGATTTTGATTGAGGAAAGCCTCGATCTTCAACTCGATGTCAAGCCATTCTCATCGTTCATGGATGCGATACGGGAGCAGCTGGCCGCTCTCATCAGAGCAGAAAGGCCCATAGACGTGGAACTGCTCACGCACCTGCTCAAACGACTTCGCGTTCTGGTGCTGGTCGACCACCTTTCTGAGATGAATGAGGTCACCCGAAAAGCAATTCGGCCACAGCATCCCGATTTTCCTGTGAACGCCCTGATTGTTACTTCCCGGATTGAAGAAAAGTTCAGCGGTCTCGCCAGGACCACTATCAAACCACAACGCATTCAGGGGAACCGTCTCTCGTCGTTTATGGAAGCCTATCTTGCGCAGCGAGGGAAACGAGATTTGTTTGATGACGCTGAGTATTTCGATGCTTGCCGTCAACTTTCGCTGATCGTAGGGGCCAGGGACATCACTGTTCTGCTAGCTAAGTTGTACGCAGAGCAAATGATTGCGATCAAGGAAGGTCTGACGGGCGACCGGTTACCTGAAGATATTCCGGAATTGATGCTCAACTACCTAAACGAACTAAATTATAACGTGAGTGAAAACAGACTCGATGACAACCTGGTGCATCGGGGCGCCAAAACAGTCGCCTGGAAATGCCTGAGTGAGATGTACCGTCCGGCCGTCGCCAAAATCGAGCAAGTGCTGGCTGCATTAGGCGCCGAAAGCGAATCCGAGATCCTCTTGAAATATTTGGAGAACCGATTACGACTGATCCAAACAGTCGGCGCCGGAAGAGACCGGATTCGCTTTAGCCTTGATACGCTGGCGGAATATCTTGCAGGCCTTTATCTGGTGGATCGGTACGTCGATGATGAAACAGCGTGGCGCGACTTCATTCACCACGCCGACGGGTTGCCCGGCGCGCCTGAGTCGATTCAGGGCTTCCTGCTTGCAGTCAGGGACTGCTGCCTGACAGCACGAGGTATCGAAGCTCGAGTTCCAGATTTCGTCGCGGAGGAACTTGGTACAAGAGCGGGCCTCGATCCCAACGTCGTGGCGGAAATAAGATTCAAGCAGCGAGTTAATCTCCTGATTTCCAACCTCAGCTCGCCCGAGGCCGAAGACCGCGAGGCTGCCGCAAAGTCTTTGGGGGACCTGGGTCAAGCTACGGTTCCTGCGCTGATAACAGCTCTGGGAGATCAGAACTCATTTGTCCGCCGCTCTGCTGCACTTGCGCTGGGTAGAATTGGTCCGTCGGCCAGGGCCGCAGTTCCCACCCTCGTGAGGGGTTGTAGGGACAAGGAAGAAATTGTGCGTGGCGCTGCGGCTAAGGCGCTCGGAGAAATCGGTTTGCCCGCGGAATCCGCTATCTCGGCGTTGATGGAGAGATTGAAGGACGAGAGCACGTTTGTTCGCAATCGCGCGGCCAACTCGCTATCGAAAATGGGCGCCGTTGCCGTTCCGACTTTGATGGAGGCAATAAACGATGACCAGGCGCTTATTCGCCGTTACGCAGTGAACACATTGGGAAGAATCGGTCCTGAGGCAGTTCGAGCGGTGCCGGCTTTGATCGAAGCGTTGAAAAGTGACGACGCTCTGCTTGGCAATTATGCAGCTTACGCGCTGGGCAAAATTGGCGCAGCGGCGGTGCCCGGATTGACTAAAGCCATGAAGGAGATTGAACCGGGAGTCCGTGGTTTAGCCGCTACGGCCTTTGAGAAAATGGGCAAAGAGGCTCGTACTGCTCTGCCCGCGCTAACGCAAGCCCTGAAAGATTCGAACCCGCGCGTACGCCGCTACGCCGCAAGAGCTCTTGGCGGAATCGGTTCCGAAGCCCAAGCTGCAATTCCGACTTTGATGAAGGCTTTGAGAGATGACAACGGTTCGGTCCGCGGTGCCGCAGCCAGAGCTTTGGCGAAGATCGGCCCCGCTCCGCTGCCGATGTTACGCGACGCCCTGAAAGACAAGGACCCACTCCTCCGGCGTGTAGCCGTCGTCGCGCTCGCGCAAGCGGGGCTAGAGGCCATTGAGCCATTGCGCGATGGCCTGGCAGATGAGAACCCGCTTGTTCGCGCCGCCGCCGCCGCCGGTCTTCTAAAGATGGGTCCCCCCGCGGTTAGCGCACTGGTTGCTGCTCTAAAAAATGATAACCAACTTGCGCGCCGGAGCGCGGCAAACGCTCTCCTAAGAGTTGGTTCAATTGCGATCCCTGAATTGATCGAGGCCTTGATGGATGAGGAACCCTTTGTCCGCCGCTCGGCCGCAAACGCGCTGGTGAAAATCGGCCCAGCCGTGCTCCCTGAATTGACCAAAGTTCTCAAGGATGAGAGACGATATGTTCGCAGTTCCGCTGCAAGTATTGTGAGGAGAATCGAAGTAATTGAGAGCAACACTAAACGATCGCGCCGAAGATAGGTATGCGGAAATCATCAACTTATGTGTGAGAATTGTAGAACTGTTCACATTATGCCCAACTCTCTTTTCATTTTATGATCTAAACAATTGTCAGGTCCAGAGCGGGCCCGCTGAGTTCATGAGAAAGTTTAGCGGCTGAGGAAACGCAAAAACCTTCAAACACTTTGTTCGTACTCGTGATTCAGGCGAGACACTTGTTTTGTAAGTCTGATTGATGAGGGAGAACCTGGTTACCTGGCGACGCGGTTTTCCTTTATGATTATAACCAAAATTTTGTGGCGCAACGGAGGAAACCCCGTAGCGAAAATTCGGTTCAGGCCAACAGTGTTTCTAAGTTGTTGAAATGATTGGTGCCGAGGAAGGGATTCGAACCCTCACGGGATTACTCCCGACGGATTTTAAGAACGTTGGAGAGCTTACGCGTTGAAGTTTGATGATGGCGAGAAAGTGCCCGGCTCGAACCGTAGTGATTGCTACCGGCACCCAATATCGAAAACGAGGAAGTGGCTCCTTACACGCAGCGCAGCGGCGGAAACAATCAACATTTCATAGGCGGCATCTAGGCCTTTCACAGGAAGGACTCGTCAGGCAATTTGGATTATGGGCGAAGCTAACGCGAAACGACATTTCCAAATACGAACGAGGCGTCCGCGAGCCGTCACTTTCAACTCTATTGAAGTATGCGAGAGCAGGTGAGGTTAGTGTTGAGGTTCTAATTGATGATGGTCTCGATATTTCGATGGGGGGCGTAGCAGGAAGAAGACGCGCAGATCTTAGTTGTGAGAAAGCGCACCGAATGATCGACATCAACATTTAAGGCGCTGGTGATCTCATCGCCAAATCCTCAAAAGAACGCCAAAAAAAAGAGCGCAATAAAAGCGCAACGCCACAGCGGTGACGGTATAACGCACGCATAATCAACAGTTGGAATAGGCCACGCGACTGCCTGACCATCGGTGTAGCGGTTTGCGAATTTGCTGAGGTTGTCATTAAGTTGTTGTCTTTTTCAACCAGTTAACTCTACATATTTCCTGTCCGTATAGTCCCGTTGTTCCCGGAAAAGTCCCAGCAAGTTCCCGACAGAGTCGGCGCATTGTGCACCAAGTATACGGGCTTTTACTTTGGGTAAAAAGGAAGGTTTGCTGCAAAGTAGTGTCGGGACAGATCGTGTCCGTACCCCGAGCGCTAGCGAGGTGGATCATCACGAAACATTCGTCTTGATCCGGTCGCTACCGCTCCCGGTACTGACACTTACATCTCGCGGACCCAGGAGAAATGACTTTTGCAGCAAAGGCTAAAAAGAATGTTTCTGGTGGGCCACCCGTGCATCCCTATAACGCGGCGGTATAAAGATATTACCAAGGATCACTTCATCGAGGTTTGCTAAGAGTCGTCCTTCGTTGACCCTGGGAAAAATGCTTGACGAAACCCCTCGCTAGACTTATGCTGTGCGCCATCGCAAGCTGCTTGCCATTAACGTAATATCGACGCGACAGTTACGTTTCCGAATCCCTCGCAAAATCCAACGGCAGCTTCAGTGTTCTAGGGACTTAGTCGCTGGGTCGTTCATGGTGACGAAGAGCCGCACGCATTAGTCGCCCAAGCTTTTGCCGGTCAACCGGCATACGCTTCGTCTAACAGACCTTTTCGCCTCGCACCACGAAACGGACCGTCAACGAATCACGCATCGATGCCTGGTTACGCACAGGAGGACCAACCATGTCGCACATTACCGGAACAGTTCAGTCAGTATCGCCGGCAATTGGAATTGGGCCCGATTTCGGACCGGCCACGAATCCGCCCGACACTTGGACGCTAAACTTTTCGCATACTCCCGCCCCAACAGGAACCAAGTTGCTGATGCTGCATTTCAACGGCGCCAGTCTGCCCGGGAACAATCGATTGGAGGTTGATCTTGGCTACGACACAGACGTGTTCACTTCTGCCGACGGAACGGATTTCTGGACTCGGCCAATCAATATACACGCCCTGGCAGGCGGCCTGGTGCCGATTCGTTACATCCGGGACGGCGCCGCCACGGGCGGTGTCCAGCTCGACCAGTATGGCCGCGGCGAACGACATACGAAGGATCCGACAAACCCTAGCTCAAGTTTTGACAGCTTAACAAACTCCGATCCCTTTCTCGGTGATCCAAGCTACCTCGAGCCGGACTATGCGACGTTCTGGTTCTGCCACAATCCGCCGAACTGGGAGAATGCTGCCTGTGTGACAGCGGGAGGCGACATCCGCCACGTCGTGGCCCCGGCCGTAGGCATGGTGGTGCACGTGGACTTCAACAAGGACCTCGGTTTCATCGTCTCAACCTGCAGCGTGACGCTAATCAACTCGGACACCGTCATTACGGCAGGACATTGTATGGCTGATCCGATCGAGGATGGGAAGAGCGCGTCGGTGATCTTCAATTATGCCACTAACTGTGACGGCACTCGTCCCGGCGGTTACAGCGGAAGATTTTTTAAAGTGACAGAAGTAATTCGTCAACGCTTCGCCGACGGTACGGCAAACGATTACTGTTTGTTACGGCTCAAGGTGCCGATTGGTGGTTTGGGAATTACGCCCAGACCGATGCGTTTGGATCTTCCCGCCGTCGGCGAGCAGGTCTTCGGCATTCATCATCCCAACGGTGCGGTGAAAAAACTCTCGATACCTCATCCCGGCTTCGCGACTGTTAACTCGAGCGGCACGTCCGGCATTGGCGTCAATCTCGACGTCTCCGGAGGAAGTTCCGGCTCAGGTCTTTTTGATACCGCGGGCAGAATAATCGGCGTGCTCAGCAACGGCAGCGCCTGTGGCCTGAGTTATTTTCCAACCGCCACCATCCAGCAGGACATAAACACGCCGCCCGCGATCACGCGTGACGTTATGTTGGTATTCGATCGTTCCGGTAGCATGTCCCTTCCCGGCACCAGTGGCGCGAGCAAGATTGAAGAAGCGCGTGCTGCTGCTTCGCTGTTCGTGCAACTCGTCCGGGCCGCAACAGGTAATCGCGTCGGTTTGGTTTCCTTTAGCACCACCGCAAGTTCGCCGGTAGATTTTCCGCTGACGACCGTGACCGCAGGCAGTAAGAACACTTTGATTGGCCCATCTCCATTCACCAGCGGGATTATTGGCGGGCTTCTACCCGGCGGAGCAACAACTATTGGCGGCGGACTCAATGCCGCTTACGCACAATTGCCGCCGGGCGGGCCAAATCCGCTGCGCAACGTTTTGCTCTTCACCGACGGTCTCCAAAACACGCCGCCGATGGTCAATCCGGCAGACACTTCGCCCGCGGACATCATCGTCGACGCGATTGGTTATGGCACGCCGGCGAGCATCGATAGCGCGATGCTCACTGCGCTCGCTACCACTCATGGTGACAGCAACCATCACGGACAATTTGTTCTCGCCGACACGAACCTGCACTTGCAGAAGTTCTTTGCGCTCGCATTTGGAAATATATTCGAAGCTGGCCTGCTGATGGATCCCGAGTTTGTGCTGGCCAAAGGCGAGACCACCGCGAAGCCCGTGCCCTTTAACGTATGCGAAGAGGAAACGATCACAATTGTCGTTGGCTGGGACCAACCGGACGCAAACTTGTTGATAGAACTAACCACTCCGGCCGGGGCCACCATTAACGATGCTTCAGCGGGTGTACAGTCGTCGGCTTCGCGCACGTGGACCTTCTTGCGTGTGCCACTGCCGCACGCCGGTGAAAGAGACGGTCTGTGGAAAGTCACCGTGTTCCGCATCGGCGGCGGCGGCGAGTTTCCGCGGCCTTTGGAAGAAGTCCGCTACTTCGTCAACGTAATTATTAGTGGCGGCGCCGTCTTGCGGCGGCTGCCTGACACCACAAAGTATTACACCGGGGACACAATCAATCCGTTGGTAGGACTCCAGTATCTCGAGGGGGGCCTCCCGCCCAATGCCAAGGTGAAGGTGACCGTCTCACGACCTGATACCGCTGTTGGCAATATCCTTTCGCAGGAGAAGCTCGGGCCTCCGGTTGTTATCGATGCTGATACCATCCCGCCGCGCCAGGCAACTTTGATGGCGATCGAATCGCGGACAAATCAACCGGCGGTCCGCTACACGCCACAGACGTTCGAGTTGTTCGATGACATTATTCATACGAACTCTCCCGAACCGGCCGGCGTGTTTGGCAATCCTTTGAAAGATTTTCTGACTACGGAAGGCGTCTACACATTTCACTTTCAAGCTACGTATGGGGAGGGTTGCACGGGAACCAGGGAACTTATCTGGTCGCTGCACGTCGATCCGGGACTAGATCCATCACGCACCACTGTAACCACCAACGTCAGCGGCGGAACCGGAACCATCTCGATTGTTCCCAAGGACAAGTTCGGTAACAACCTGGGGCCAGGAAGAGCAGGCGACTTTTCGGTTACGGGTGCACCCGGAACCACGGTTAGCGGGCCAGTTGGCGACAACGGCGACGGCTCGTACACGGTGCCGGTAAATTGGGACCCCGGCTCGGGCAGCGCACCCGGCGTGGTGATTGGCCAACCAGGCAGACCGCCGATCGTGGTCCACGAACCGAAACCTCCGGTCAAAGATCATTGCGCGAAGTGGAGACTCTTATGTCTCGTGCTGACGATCTTACTTTTGCTTTTGTTGCTTTTGCTTCTTTTCCTGTGGTTGATGAAATGATCGGCGACCCGCGTCACGACGTGATAATCGTCGGCGGGGATCCAGCCGGCGCAGCGACGGCGCTCTCTCTGCGATCGCATGCTCCCGATCTTTCGGTTGCGCTGATCGAACAAACGAACTATCACGCGATGCGTATCGGTGAAACGCTGCCACCGCTGGTGCAGCCGTTGCTCGAAAGGATCGGAGTTTGGCAAGCGTTCTGGCTGAAGATCACTTGCCGGCTTAAGGCACGTGCGCGGCATGGGGTTCCGATGCGTTGCACGAGAACGAGTTCTTCTTTCAACCTGCGCAGCGCGGATGGCATTTGGATCGACGACCCTTTGATGAAATGGTCGCGGGTGAAGCGGCGAGTCGAGGCGTTGTTTTGTACCCCGACTCAAGCTCGAAGAGAAAAGCGCTGGGCCCCCTCAGTGTTTGGCAACGTCGCCACGAACGGATCCCGGCTGAGCCGGACAAGTTGCCTCAATCGGCGGTTCAATTCACTCAAGAACTGGGAAACGACGCGGGCACGGCAGCCTGCTCGGGATAGAAATTGGTTGCTGCGGATCACGATGCCAATCGTATTCAGCTTGTTTCGCGGCGTCTTCGGCGACCGCGCGTCCCGCCAGGCGAGCAATCAAATGAAACGCCATGTCGGTGCCGTTAGCAAGCTCGCTGCGGAGCACACGCCGCTCTAGTGCGAACAACAACAGCCGACCGCTACCGATTTGGAGCAACGAAGTCGAGCCTTCCTGGAAAAGAGTTGACGGTTGGCCCGTAGAGATTCCATTACGCTAGCCAACGGAAGCTTCGAGCAAGAAAGGATGATTGGCGAGATCTGCGATGTGGGTAACGTCAGTGGTGTAAGCGCGAAACGAGTCCAGTCCGTGACGGACCAGTACCACCGCGGATTCTGCCACTAGCGCGGGCGAGATGGGTTGGTCGGTTTGCATCGCGTCAAAGACGGCGGCGATGTCTACGTTCGAGAAGAATGCACTCCAATTATCTCCGAGGCCAGCGAGGCCATCGTCGATCGTCACGTCAGCGCCGTTAACGAACCGTAGGCGATGCTCCTCATAGGCCATTACGCCTCTCACCAACTCCCGTTGCCAGATTTCCAGAGTCGGATGCACGGTGATCCATTCTTCGAGGAACGGACGCAACAGTAACCAGATCGGAAGCATGCTGGTCGTGTCAGCTTCGACATCTGCGCGGGTGATCGCGCCTCTCCGCGAAGCCACCGAAAAGAAAGACTCGATCAGGCTCGCATCCATGACCCGACCTAAGACAGCGACTGTCAGCGGGGCAGCGGCTACCGCCTGGGTAAAGAAGAGTTCAACGTCAGCCAGTTGAGCGAAGGTGCCGGCTTGGGAATACGGGGCAAAATAACCGGCGAAAAATTCCCGATCCTTTTCTATGGCGGCCACGTCTTCTGGCGGCACATCCAGGAATGGGTACTCGAGTTGAAGTGAGTCGACGTCAAATTTCGAAGGAAGCATGGTGCGGGAAAGCGGTGCGGGAGGCCAAGTCCGCAAGCGGTGGAATTGGATCATCCCGGCTCCGATCAGCTTCAATTCGGCGCCCATGCGAATCGTGGCAGAAAGTTCCTCGCTGGTTTCGTCCGGGAACCCGATCACGAATGAGCAAGTGGAAGCTATGCCTAGATCGGAGAGTCCTTTGATCGTCGAGACTACACCCTCACGCTTCAAGCCCTTCCGCATTTCCTTTTGCAATCGCGCCGATGCGGATTCGACACCGAAGAACATCGCCCAACATCCCGCGGTCTTCATCTTAGGCAGAAGGCCATGCAAATTGATGTCGGTGCGGTGGTTGGCCATCCATTCCACCGGAAGGCGAGACTCAGTCATGGCGTCACTGAAGTCGTTGATAAATGTTTTGTCAACAGTCAGCAAGTCATGCACCAGCATGTAGCCGTTGTAGCCAAACTGTTCATACAAGAACCGCATCTCGTCGATGATTCGCTCGACAGACTTGACGCGGTATCTTCGTTCCCAGAACGGCGCCGTTGCACAGAAGGTACAGGCAAAGGGACAGCCACGTCCTGCCTCGATGTAAATTGTCCGACGCTCCGATCCCTCCAAAACCGTTTCAGCGTAGCGTTGCAAGTCAATGCTGCCGTCCAGCGTGGACCATATCGGCGGTAGCTCATCGAGATCCAAAAGCTTGCCCGGCGGGTTGGCACTGATCTGCCCGTTCAAGCGGTAGTGGAGCCGAGGCACCTGCGTGATTGGCGCCGCTGATTCCAGGGCCCCGAGCAGATCTGAAAACGCCTGTTCACCTTCTCCTTCAATGGCAAAGTCCAGTTCCGGAATTCGTCGCAGAGCCTGGGGCCCCAGCGCCCCGAAGTGTGAACCCCCTCCGATGGTGACGATCGACGAATCGTAGTCTTTGACCGCGCGCGCCATGCGTTCAGCCTGAAGACTGTTGTTGTACATCGAGGTAATGCCAACCGCAGCAGGAGAAAAATCGGCCACGGCTTGACTGAGAAGGTTTAGATAAACGTTCTGGCCATCCGGACGTCCTTTTATCTCTAAATCCAGATCGAGGATCCGTATTTCGTGGCCCTGACGTTTCAACCACGCGGCCAGTGTACACAGTCCGAGAGGAGGCGTGACTTCACGACTTGCATTCAGCGGTGGGTGGGATAGAAGGACCCTCATGGAACCTGCCTTCAGTTAGCTAAATAGTTCGGCCGACACACCTCGCGAAAAGCACTCGCGAGTGAAAGCGCAGTAGCACTGCAGTTCTCCCCGAAGCTGCCAGCTCGGCGAGAACGATAATTCAAAATCAAAGTGGCCCGAGGGGAACTATTTCTTGGTTAATTCCGCGCGTTGTGCCGCCACCAGTTCCTTTATCCGAATAGGTGACGCAAAGATCGCCACGATTGGCGGACGGTACGGCCACAGAATCGGATCCTTAATCGGCCGCAGACGAAAGTCATCGGCGAACCCGCGGGCAAGCGTCTCTACCTTAGCCTTATCGTTGAGGAAAACCTGGACTCCGGTCTCACCTTTTTTCGACGCGCCCAGCAAGACGCCGGCGACGTCTTTAGGGTCGATGCGTATATGCATATTGTCGTTTCCAGACTCCAGGCGAACTTCAATTGGTCCGGAATAAGTCCCTAACGCAAGTGTTTTTGCTGCGGCATCGGGGAGAAATCCAATTACTGCATTTACTTCTGCCATTGTTTTATGTCCTTTCTTGCGGTAGTCCGAACCATGGGTTCGGCCTTGGCTTTCTGCGGTTAGGGGGAGCAGCCGCGCTTAGGGGTTTTGAGCCTTTTCACGGTCTGTATGGAAGGCCTTTTATCATGCGGTCCATGGCGTGTCAAGATTTCCAGCGGCGCTTGGTAACGAGTCTGGCAGTGTGGTTGAAGAAACTTTTTTTCTTATACTTCAATTAGCATCTTCGATGACCAGCGATTGATCTGACCAGCGATTGATCTTGACACAACGAAAACAAAGGACTATGAAGCAAGTGCTCTTGCCATTCTATTATCAGGCTTTCAAGTGATTGCCTGGTTCCCGGACACGATGGAGGAAACCTTAATGCCAACCCGCAAGAAAACGACCACCGCCAAGAAAACCGCCGCTATCAAGAACGGACCTTTGCCACCCTACGGAATCGCCATTCGTCAGGCGATTGCCCGCGGAGATTTAGCGGAAATGAAAAAAGTGGCGGCGCAAGCGCGAAAACATATTAGCGACGTCACAACCGCCTTGGCCGCGCTTGAGAAAAAATTAGGCGCCTCGTCGGACTTGAAAAGAAAATAGGCAAGTAGTAGCCATTCAGGAAAATCATGGCTGAGCCAACGCGCTATCTTTCTTCCAAAGATCGCTCGGCTCTTACACCCGTGCATGCAGTCTGGGAGCTCACGCTCGCGTGTGATCTCAAGTGCCAGCACTGCGGATCACGCGCGGGTAAGCGCCGATCGGAAGAGCTGACCACCGGCGAGTGCCTGGATCTCGTTCGCCAACTCGCGCGGATGGGCACTCGCGAGATCACCTTAATCGGTGGGGAAGCTTACCTCCGTCGTGACTGGCTCGAGATCATTCGTGAGATTCGCAAACAGGGGATGGATTGCACGCTGCAGTCCGGAGGACTTCACCTCAATGAAGATCGCATAAAATCGGCAGTAGACGCCGGGCTTCAGGCCCTGGGGATTTCGATAGACGGGCTTGAAGAGGTCCACGACCGATTGAGAGGTGTTAAAGGCTCGTTCAAGGCAGCCTTCCATGCCCTTGAATGTGTGAAGAAGTACGGCATCACCGCTAGTGTCAACACCCAGATCACCTCTTTGGTTATTCCCCAGCTGCGCCGGTTAATGAATCGTTTCATTTCTGCGGGCGCGAAGAACTGGCAGATTCAACTTACCGTAGCGATGGGCAGGGCCGCCGATCATCCTGAACTTCTGCTCCAACCTTACGAATTGCTTGAACTGATGCCGCTGCTGGCAGAACTTTACGAGGAAGGCGCCGATCGAGGATTCTTGCTTCAGCCCGGAAATAATATTGGCTACTTTGGTCCCCATGAAGCGCTCTGGCGTGGGAGCGGTGATGATTCGATTCATTGGACCAGTTGCAACGCCGGGGAAAACACTCTCGGCATCGAGGCCGATGGGACCATCAAAGGTTGTCCTTCTCTACCTACTTCTCCCTATGCAGGAGGCAACATCCGCGATCTAAGTCTCAATCATATCTGGTGGAAGACCGACGCGCTAAGCATCAATCGGGCGCGGACGGCTGACGGTTTGTGGGGCTTTTGCCGTAGTTGTTATTACGCCGACGTCTGCAAAGCCGGCTGTACCTGGACGACGCACGTCTTGTTCGGCCGGGCAGGTAACAATCCCTACTGTCACCATCGAGCGATAGAATTATCGCGACAAGGGCTGCGAGAACGGATCGTCCAGGTCGAAAAAGCTCCAGGCGTACCTTTCGATCATGGCCGTTTCGAACTAGTACTCGAGGCTTCTGACGGCACGCCTCGTTCTCCAAAGTCCGCCGGTGCGGAGAAATCGACCGCGCCTGCTGTAAATAGGATTCCAATGTCTGGAAACACGCTCGTGCAGATAGGCTCAGCCAGGAAACGCCGTGGCCAGAAGCCGGCAAAGCCGTCATCAATGACCAGATCCAATAACTTGATCCTATGTCGAGGTTGTAGCCGTCATGTTTTTGATGGAACGGAAATCTGCCCGTACTGCGACGGCAATGTCGCCGATCTTGCAAAAGCTTATGACAAGGACTTGCGAGAAGCTCGGAAGGCTTACCGTGCACTGCTAAGACTGTTCCAACCATCTGAGCCCCCTGCAAACCTAGACCGTCTTTAGCCTCGCTCTGGAGAGGTAACCCCCAAAGGCCAAACTGTTTCGTAGGTCGATCGTAGTTCTCTTAATAATGTCCTTAGGCGAACATCCGTGGGTCCTCGGCGTCAGCGCCTCTCACAACGGTTCAGCGTGCTTATTGAAAGGTGACGAAATCGTTGTGGCGATCCAGGAGGAGCGCCTTTGCAGATTCAAGCGACAACGCATCTACGGTTCCGGCCCTTCACTGCTCCGGCTTATTGCCTGGATTACGCTGGCATCGAACCTAACGAACGCGACATGGTGGTTCTCTGTGTGCAAGGACGATCAAAAGATCCGCGGCACGATATCCGGCGGGATCCTTTCTTGAATATCCTCTCGCACCAAGTCCCAACCACTACCATCTCTCATCATTACGGGCACGCGCTGAGTGCCTTCGCGAACTCCGGTTTGCGGAAGCGGCGATTCTCGTGGTTGATGGCGCCGGTTCACCAGTAGAGGACTTTGCCGCCGAAGAATACGGCCTTCTCAAGCGCAGTGTTGATGATGGATGGGAGACTATCTCGCTCTATTTCGGGGTGGATACCACTGTCATCCCGATCGAGAAACATGTCGCCGAGCGTGGCGAGTGGTTGGTGATGTGTGAATCGGCAATGGCCTCGTTCGGGAGCCTGGGTGGATTGTATTCGGCGGTGGCCCAACAGATTTTTGGAGATCCCACGGAGGCGGGAAAGGTCATGGGATTAGCTCCTTATGGGGAGCCTCAGATTCCTGTTTCGAGTTTCATCGAGGTCTGTGCTGACGCCTTTCAGTACAAGGACCTCGTCCCCGCTCAGTTCCGGCACGACCAGCGATGGCCGGCGCTGCGGAGCGAGTACGAGAACCTGGCCGCTTCGGTGCAGGCGGCTCTTCGAACATGCATTGATGTATCTGGTCGGACGTCTCCGCGACCAATGCCACAGTGAAAACCTGTGTTATGCGGGCGGCGTAGCTCTGAACAGCGTAGCGAATGAACTGATTATTCGAGAGTCCGGTTTCCAAAATGTTTACATCATGCCGGCGGCGGAAGACAGTGGCACCGCGGTGGGCGCAGCTTATTACGGTCTCTGGCAACTCACCCATCACAATTCACAGCGGCGTTTGGTGCACGATGCATGTGGGCGAAAGTATTCTTCATAAGTCGTGGGCGTCGAGCATCGATGAAGCCACAGACATCAGAGTGGCCCCGTCAACCAGCGTGATTTCTGATACCATCGACTTGTTAGGCGATGGCAAGATGGTCGGCTGGTTTGATGGCGGATCCGAACTTGGCCCGCGGGCCCTGGGTCAACGCAGCATTCTTTGTGACCCGCGACGGTCTGACGCTAAGGAAATACTCAACAGACGCGTGAAGATGAGGGAGGCTTTTCGCCCCTTCGGTCCGGCGATCCTCCTCGAAGAAGCGGGCAACTGGTTTGAATTCGACCACACCATGCCTGATAGCCCCTTCATGCTTCGAGTCTGCAAGGTGAAGGCTGACCGGAGGAATGAGGTGCCGGCGATTGTTCACGTTGATGGCACCGGCAGACTACGAACCGTTACACGCGAGGCCAACGGGCGATTCTCTGAGCTATTGAGGCGGTTCTATGAAGAAACGGGAGTGCCGATGCTTCTCAATACCTCATTCAATGTTATGGGCCAGCCGACAGTAGAAACTCTGGCCGACGCGATCGCATGTCTGTTGAATAGCGGACTTGATTGCTGTGTATTCGAAGATAGAATTGTTTTCAAAGAGTAGGGTTGGCGTCGGAAATATCGTCAGACACTTCAGCTTCGCGGGATTTGCGATTCTTTCGGGTGTAAGAATGACAAGCCCAGTTACGTCTGCGCACTTTAACCTGTTTCTGCTTCCGGGTTTTCTCGATCCCAAAACGTGTGTCGATATTAAGAGGGAATTGAACTCATCACCCACGACACCAGCTCCGGTTTATATCGAAGGCTCGACTGACCTGGTCCACGAAGACGTGCGCCGGACGACGAGTCTTCACCCTTCTGACGAAACCATCTCGCGGATACACGATCGGTTGTTCGAACAAAAGGCAGATCTGGAAAACCACTTTGATTTGAAGCTGGTTGATTGTGAGCCACCGCAATTCCTTCGTTACCGGAAGGGAGATTTTTTTGTGCGCCATCAGGATGGGAACACCGACCAGCTGGAATTTGATCACTTGAGAATTCGCAGGATTTCAATCGTAGTGTTTTTGAATGATTCCTCGGCCGAGTCGAAAGCGGATACGTTTTGCGGCGGGTCGCTCAAATTCTACGACCGGGATGATGTTCCGGCGTTCGAGTGCCAAGTTCTTAGTGTGAAGGGCGAAACCGGCCTGCTGGTGGCGTTTGCCGCCCACACGATTCACGAGGTTGAGCCGGTCGTTTGTGGTGAGCGATTCACCATTATTAGTTGGTTTAGGTGAGTCAGGGGCGGGTTGATTTTTCAATACTTCGGCTCGACCCGATGATTCTTGTTGACAGTCTGAAAGGATGGGATTACGCTTCGACCGTCCGTTAACCATCCCTCGCAACTTAGTCAATGTGCGGTGACAAGAGGTCTGACTTTTGTCCCTTTCAAGAACCTGCATGCCATTCTTCCCACAGCCACGTTTGCCAATTCGTAGAGCATGGTGACTGCGAGTGTCAGCAGGATTTTGATAACTGCCAGTCGAGCAGAACTATTCTGTTGGGAGAACATTCATGAAAGATAAAGAAAAGAAACCCGAATATGGCATCCCGGAGGTGGCGCCTGAGAAGGCCCGACCGATTCCTGAGATTGCTCCTGATCGGCCTTATCGGCCGGTCCCGGAGGTGGCGCCAGAGATTGCGCCTGACCGGCCTTATCGGCCAATCCCCGAGGTAGCGCCTGACAAGGCCCGACCGATTCCCGAGGTGGCGCCTGACAAAGCGCGACCGATTCCTGAGATTGCGCCGGATCGACCTTATCGGCCAATCCCCGAGGTAGCGCCTGACAAAGCACGTCCGGTTCCTGAGGTCGCGCCGCAAAAACCTGTCAAGGGGATCCCAGAGATGGCTCCCGAGGCTCCGTCGAAGGTTCGGCCGGAGGTTCGCCCCGAGGTTGCGCCAAAGAAATAAGATAGCGCCACCTTGAAGTAAGGGCAGAAGGCGACCGAGGTTAGGGCGACAACAAATCGCCTGGCCAGTTTCACCACATGACATACCCGCGCACGCGAGTGATGTCTATGTTTCCTTCCAGCCCGCTAAGCACGGCTCTGCTGACGGTAAGCGGTAAAGTCCCTGGCGCCGTCCGAGCCTTGGGCAGATAAGTGGCGTTGCACAAAAAGTGTATAGCAGGCTGCCAGGCCTGTCGTAGGAGTCCGCAGAGATATTGAGAATTAGTTGACAAACATCAGCAGGCTGGCAGCCTGCGGTACACTTTTTGTCCAAAGCTCAGATAAACACTAACTTGCTCTCCGCGGTAAGACTAGAGAACAGGAGAGTTACTGTTATGACGACGAACTCGGTCAAACCTGTCGCACTGGTCAGCATGCCGACGCTTTCGGGGCGCTTTCCTTCTTTCCAGCTCGCCTTACTCAAACCTACGCTCGAGCGTGAGGGCATTCCGGTTCAGACCTTCTCGCTCTTTATGTATTTCGGCACGCATGTCGGATGGCGTTTCAACGAGACTTTCGCGGATGTTTATCCCAGCATGGTGGGAGAGTGGCTCTGGACAAAGGCGGCCTTCGGCGCTTTCGCCGACGATCAGGATTATTTCGAGATCTACAAAAGCAACCTTGAGGGAATCTGTCACCAGGCGGGCTGTTCGCTGGATGATCTGCGCCGCGTGCGCGATAAAACGGCCCCTGCTTTTATCGATTTTTGTCTCGATAGTATTGATTGGAGCCGTTTTGGGTTGATTGGATTCTCCGTAGTGTTTCAGCAAACGCTGGCCAGTATTGCCCTGGCCCGGTCGCTGAAAGAGCGTCATCCTGATATTCCCATAATCATGGGCGGAGCCAGTTTTGAAGACGATATCGCCGAAGAAGTCATGAAGGGTTGTCCCCAGGTTGACTACCTTCACTGTGGCGACGCCGACGAGACACTACCGCGGATGATTCGCCGTCTGTATGCCAACGAGTCCATGCAGGGCATGCCCGGTATCATGTGGCGCGACCATGGCCGAGTTGTGTTCGCCGGACGCTCGCCGAATCTGTCCGACATGAACAAAACTCCCGTACCGGATTTTGACGAGTACTTCTACGCCCGGAAAGAAAGCGGCTACGAAGAATACGAAGGTGCCCAGGAAGTCCTGCTGCCAATCGAGACTGCACGGGGTTGCTGGTGGGGGGTGAAGAACCACTGCACATTCTGCGGATTGAATCGCTCCGGAATGGAATTCAGATCAAAACGAGTCGAGGGCGTTATCGATCAACTTGACGCGCTCTCACGCCGCTATGGGATTCTGGACTTTAATGCGATCGACAACATCATCGAACCGGCATACATCGACAAGCTTTTCAGTCAACTGGGCGACGCCAACAGCGACATCCGCCTCCATTACGAAGTTCGTCCCAGCCTGAGCCGCACGCAACTGAAGTTGATGCGCAAGGGCGGGCTGTTCTCGATTCAGCCGGGAGTTGAAAGTTTCTCCACGCACATCCTCAAGCTGATGAAGAAGCACACGACCGGCATGCGCAACCTGGAACTGATCAAGTGGTGCACGTATTACGGTATTAATAACCTCTATAACATCTTGCTCAGGTTTCCCGGCGAGACGCTTGAGGATTATCAGGAACAGTGCAGAGTGATCGCCAAAATTCATCATTGGCAAGCGCCCTGGGCGATCGCCAAAGCACGGGCAGATCGCGGCTCACCGATGTTTACGAATCCCGAATCACAATCCATTAGTAGTCTCGTGCCGTCACCTTGCTATGACTTCTTGTTTCCCAAAGATCGATTCAACCTGCAACGCGTCTCGTATTATTTTGAACATGAGATGGGGAATACTCTTGCGGATGAGCAGTATGACGAGATATTCGAAGCCGTCGGAGTATGGCAACAACGCTGGCATCAGCGACAGCGGCCGTATCTTCGTTACCGCAAAGCATGGGGCAGCATCTTAATCGACGATGGACGCAACTGTTCACCTTGCGTCGCGACCTACTCTGACTCGTACGCTACCCTCTACGAATATTGTGGCGATGCAAGGAGCGTCAAAGAAATCGCAGCTCAATTCGATGGCGCTGCGTGGGTCGAAGCGGCGCTGGGAGAATTTGTTGATACCAACCTAATGGTCTTTCTCGATAATCGCTATCTTAGCCTGGCGTTGCCCGAGAATCCTTACTTCTAACATTCGCTCACTTGGCCGATCGACACGGATAGATCGCGAAGCGATTAATAACCCCGGCCAGGATTATCTGAAAACCCATGTGGCGCGACGCCCTTTCGACTACACTCACAATGCTGCCCGAGGATTTTCACTCGGCCCGTTCAGAGCTGCTTGCAATGCTTCGCCAGCGCGGGATTCTCTATCGCTCATCCACCCAACCAATTCTGTCGCGGGACGGCACCTCAGCACGTTGGATGCTTGACTCTCTCGCCGTCACTCTTTCGCCGAGAGGCGCCGAACTCGCCGGCAGATGCATGCTCGAACTACTGAAGCGTTTCGACGGCCGTCAAATCGCCACGTACGGTCTGACCGCAGTTCCAATTCTCCAATCCTGCATTCTTCAGTCTGACGGGCGATATCGTGGTCTATTGGTACGCAAGGAACGCAAAAAGCATGGCTCACTCAAACTAATCGAAGGACCTGTCGATCCTGGTGAGCCCACTATCCTGCTCGATGATTCAATCAGCTCTGGTATTTCGATGGAAGAGGGGACTGAGCGGCTGGAGCAGGCGGGCCTGCGTGTCGAAGGCGGGATCGGTCTGGTGCGATTTGGCTGGTACGGCGGTTACGCGCTAATGCAGGAGCGTGGCTACCACATGGAAGCGGTCTACGACATCTGGGGTGACTTCATTAATCAAATGGAGGATGAGGAGCAACCCCTCAGCAATCCGTCGAAGTGGTTTCCCAAATTCAGCTGGAGTTCCCGCCGCGCGCCTGAAGGGCTTCATCCCGCCAGCCTCGCCCGTCTGGTAGTCGCAGAGTATTTGTCATCGGGCCGGGTATTACGGCCTCCGGAGCATTTGGATTCTGCTTACAACTCAGACGGTGGGGCCTGGGTCAGCATTCGTTCAAGAGCAGATCTGCACCAACGCCACGCGCGCGATGGCTTTTGGCACTTCCCGACCGAGACACACGAATCAGCGGCCGAGGATGTGGTGATGGCGTCACTACGAACTGCACTGGAGCTACCTTCCGGTGAAGAAGGTCTGAACTTGATTAATCAAAGTGGCTTTGCGGTTACTTTTTTCGATGCTCTGGAGAAATGCAATCCAGGACAACTCGACAATGATCGCTACGGAATCGTAGTGCGGAGTTTAGAGCGGCCCGACAGAATGGGCGGCGCTCTGCCGCGTATGCCGGGCATCACGAATGAGTGGGAGCAATTTCAACATGCCCGTATCAAGAATGCTCAATTGATTTCTTTCGAGCCCTACGAGCTGTTCCGCCATCACGTGGTCAAAGCAGTCGAACCGGAAACGGCCTGGCAACCTACGGGCGTGGCCGTTCCTAAAGACCTTCCCTGGTATCAAAATCGAGGAGTTTGTGGCCAAGTTGCGGAACGCGCGCGTGATGTAGTCTTGGCGCAGTTATTTGGGGAACCGGAAACCACGTCTCGATTACCTGATGACCTGCTTCCCGATGAGCTGGATTCTATCTACCTTACTATTTATGTTCATGGACACTTGCGTGGGTGCATGGGCTCAGTCACCCGCAACCTGGACGATGACATAAGCAATCTGGCGGATGCTGCGCTTCATGACGGCAGGTTCGCAACAGATGTCCCACTTGATCCTGCCTCCGTGGCAGTTTCGGTTTCCTTACTTTTCAATCCTCTGGAGTTGGGAGAGATCCTGCCGGAAGATGTTGGCCCTTACTATCGGCACGGCGAGCAAACGCTGATGGTTTATCGGGGCGAGCGTGTCGGTCTCCTGCTTCCGTTTGTCGCGTCAATGTTCAATCTTGATCGCTTGAACTTCGCAGAGGCCGTGCGTGATAAGGCTGGCTTGGTAGAGCCGCCATATTACTGGTGTCGATTTGATTGCGTCACATGGCTTGCCGACATTGAGAATGTGTCCCTAACAATCGGCGGCTTTCCCAGCCTCCCGGCTACAGCGTCCAGATCGGAAGAACTAGCGGCTCGTCATGCCGCGCTTCATGCCAGATATTTGGTCAGGCATCTGAGAGATGATGGCTCATTTTATTCAACTTATGACCCGTTCCAAGACAGCGTATCTGAACAGATCGACTTGCCGAGAGTTGCTCACGGAGCGTGGGTGCTGTCTCGGGCGTCAAGGATCCTGGGCGGCGACGATCTTAAGAATGCAGCGCATAGAGTCATTGAGTCTCTTCTGAACCGAGTAAAACAGGACGGACAGGGTATTTGGCTTATTAATGACAATGAAATTCCGTCTATTTCTGAGATTTCATTTCTTCTATTGGCCCTTGGCAACTTACCTGCGAATGATTCTCGTCGGGCGCAAATGGATCAATTGGCAGCTTCGCTCTGGTCTTGTGTAGAACTTCCTCACGGGCGCATTTCGACTCATCGCGAAGTAACATCATCAACTGAAGCTTTTCAGGATTATTTTCCCGGGCAGGCCCTGCTTGCCCTCGCCCAGGCAGCCGAACAAATTCCGTCTGGAATTCACGAAGAAAAACTGTACCGCAGCTTTCGTTACTATCGGCACCGCTTTCGCTACCGCCGACATTTTGGGCAGGCGTCATGGTTAATGCAGGCCTTCAGTAAATGGTGGCAGGCGACGGACGATTCGTCTTTTGCCGATCTGGTGTTTGAAATTGCTGATTGGCTTCTCGGGTATCAGCAGGAAAAGACGGGCGCATTTATTAATGATCATCAACCGGATACGCCGGGGTTTACGACGGCCCTTTACTTAGAGGGTATTGCCGCAGCCAGGAATGTAGCGCACTCGCTGGAGGATGGCGCACGGTTTCAAAACTACTCTCGCTCCTTCGCCCAAGGATCGAGATTTCTCGATCGATTGATCATCCAGGAGCGAGATCGGTTCATACTTCCTAATCCGGACCTGGCTCTAGGCGGTCTTCGCCAAGGACTGCACTACAGCGAAGTTCGCGTTGATTTCGTTCAGCACTCTCTCTCGGCCATCCTCGATTTTATGCCGCACGGCCGGCAATCTGGTTTCTAAGCGAAAACCTTGCTCCACTTCATTTGCTCAGTTACCGATTGCCAAAAGTCTTCAACAAATAGCCATGGGAAAACCAGGATTCTCAAAGCCAAACTCACCACTGTAATTGGGTCTCTATTTCCTTTCAAAGCCCATCAAGAAAAGAGCGCAAGAAG
>Ga0070694_100000023_pt1 | contig 71284 bp, 72 predicted proteins | sample KBSK1251metaG_FD_65470 | JGI IMG/M metagenome (GOLD analysis project Ga0070694, IMG submission 65470) | Corn, switchgrass and miscanthus rhizosphere microbial communities from Kellogg Biological Station, Michigan, USA - KBS K1-25-1 metaG | ecosystem: Host-associated > Plants > Roots >...
GATGATTTTCGTGCATTTGCGGGCTCTCTAATCCGTTACGGTTACTGTGATCAGTTGCCCAGAACCGATTCCAGGATCGCCGGCATAATTGGCTTCGACAATGTATTCATAAGTGCCACCAGTGGCTGTGGGTGATGCGGTTATAGTCAGAAAGCCGGCATCTGTTATCACCCATCGATAGCCTATCGTTATATTATCACCCATCCTTGCTTTTCCTTTTGCTAAATTGTCCCTTGATAATGCTACGCTTTTTTCGTCGAGGGATAATGCAAGTTCGCTAGCGTCAAGGACTTCATTTTCCTGCTCTATCGGAGCGGGATTTACCGAGAGGTCCAGGACTATCTCTAGATTTCCTATTGATTCAATTGTGACAGGCACCCTGACCGTTTCTCCTTTCTTTACAATCATATCTCTTTAAGGTAGGGCAACTCCAAAGTCTATGGAAATTGTCTGCCCTGTCTCTCCGAGAACCACTGGGGAGTTACTGCCATTACTATTTATCAAAGATGAAGTGAAGAAAATAGAAAAGACAACTACAAAGCCGAATCCGACAGCCAGACCAGATATTACTGCTGCTGGCAGGGTAAGATCACTAGTCATTCTTCTTACAAATGGACTTGAAATGAAATCCGCTACTTGAGCATTGTGCATTTTGTAACCATCTTTTGAGCGTTTGGCTACATCCTTTATGCTAGGGTCCTAACTTGAATAGCCGATAGAAACAATATACAGTAAACCCAACGAATCACTAGTGAGACTTGCTCTCAGATTGAGAGAGATCCCGATCTTAAAGAAGCGATGAGACGCCTCGCAGCGATGTAGCCTAATAATCAAATCAGACCCACAAGATTGCCATAGAGCGGCACAAGTTGCGAGGACAGCTGCGTGTTGGTGGCGACAGACAACTCTTGATATAATCATTAGCCTAAAACTCAGCTATTCGTCGTTAGGATAGGCCCAATGAATTGTCAGATTCAACATTGAGAAAGGACATTTGGAGCATTATAGGCGTAATAACAGCCATGTCCCTAATCAGCGTCATAGTCGTTCTCATTGTAACAGAACAGGCGATCTCAAAGCAGACTGAAGATATCCTCGAACAGAAGGCCGTTACGGCAAACGTCCTAGCCAGCAGATTTCAGCTCAGAATCGCAGACGCGACCAGTGCACTAGAGATTGCAGCAAGGAGTGAGGAGTTCGCAAGCGCAGATAGTCTCGATGCTGTCTCGGAACAATACAAAGGGCTTCCAATCGGGTATGAAGAAGAGAAGAGAAAGATCGCAAAAGATGTTCTTGAAGAATATGATAGCTTTGAAACCTTTGCTTTCGCCCTTCCCAATGGGGACATCTATTTCGTCGAACCGCACGATAGGCAGCTAAGTTTACCCCGGCTGAACTATGCCGACCGGGATTGGCATCGCATGCCCATTGCGACAGGTCAACCGTTCGCTGCTGATGCACTTATTTCGACGGCTACAGATCATCGCGTCATACCAATCGGAATTCCTGTTTATGCTGATGAATCCTTGGTCGGAGTAGTAGTTGGTGCGATGGACTTGGAAAACTTGGAAAGCCAGCTAAGATCGGAGCTAAATCTGTCTGATAATAACAGGGTTGTATACGTTGACGACAAGGGCAATGCAATTGAAGACTTGAGTGGCACAAGTTCTGATACCTACACGAGCATTGCATCACTGGCTCATCTGCAAAGCGTAAAGAAGGTAATTGGCGGCGAAGCAGGGCACCTGATCGAAAGCATCGACAGCAACGACATTTTGACCGTCTATCGACCAACAACGATTGATGGACGCAATTGGGGTGTGCTAGTCATGCAGCCGGTTTCAGATGCGTTTTCCACAATTGAATTTTTGAGGAATCAGGCATACACAATGTTGGCAATCCTAATTGGCATTTCAGCTGCATCGGGATATTTTCTCATCTCATTTAGGATAAACTCTACACTCGCAAAGGAGCTCGCCAAAGCAAATGCAATCTTAATCGAGAAGGAACGGATGAAAGACGACTTTCTTAAGCTGGCCTCTCACGAGCTAAGAACGCCCATACAGCCTATTTTGGGTTATTCGTCTCTAGGAATGCGTGGTTTGGTGAATGATGACAGGGCATGGCATGTTGTCCATAAGGAAGCTCAGAGGCTGATGAAGTTAGCAAACAACATCGTGGACATTACCATGATTCAAAGTGGTATGATGTCCTACGAAATGACGGACATCAAAATTGTGGACATCGTGCAAAGTTCTGTTGATGGAATTAGGACTGCTGCAGAGGAAAGGCATCTGACCTTGGATCTTAGCGTTGACGCAAAATGTCAGGAGATAGCAGTTCATGTAGACGCTTCTCGACTAAAACGCGTTTTTGACGAGATATTAGAGAATGCAATAAAGTTCACATCAAAGGGCGGAATTCGCGTAGAGTGTAAACCAAGTCAGGAATCACAAGAATTTCTAGTGAGATTTAGTGACACAGGCACGGCTATTGCACCCGAGATGCTTCCAAGGATTTTTGACATTTTTGCAAGCAAGAGTGTCAACGATCCAACGACACAAGGCGCAGGGCTTGGATTGTTTATCTGTCAAGCTATCGTTAGGGCCCACCAAGGAACCATAGTAGTCCAGAATATTAGTGATGGAACTGGTGTAGTATTCGAAGTAAGACTTCCTATTTCGTCCCAATATCGTAGCAAAAAGATTGATGCGCAAGCGAATTAGCCAATTGTCACGGGTGAAATAATTGAAAGACGGTATTCTTCTAAGTCCATGGTAAATTGAAGCCCAGCATAACATGTTATAACATGTGGAGCACCAAAGGGAGAGGGAATACAATCCATTTGACGAAGGAATGAGAAATGTAATGGACTAGAAAAGTCACATAACGATTAGGACATGTCTTGGCTCTGACTATGGAGTCATCCGAGGAAGAATAGAATTCAGATGGACTCGACATTTTCATAACAGGTATCGTTCGAAAAGGGCAGAGCCATAGGTGGACAATCATCAGCAGAAGCAGCTGGAATCAATCTAAATTTGCAAGAAAGAAACCGGGTCGAAAGCTTGATGCGACCGGCGGCAGTCTATTCAAAGGAAGTCCAGCAAGTGCCGATTGTCAAAGGTCTATGAATAAGAGCGAATAAGGTTCTGATCCTCCATGAAGGGGATTGTATCAAGGTCAAACAAAGAAAATGGCTAGATAAGAAGGACTGGCGGGAAATTCACCCCATTCTAAGGGTGCAGGGTTTCAATTGGCTAGCCAATGGTAAGGATAGCTGTTGGATAAGGATTATCGAACAAGCCGTTAGCTAACGGCTATTTCGAGCGTGCTAGAAGAGATAAAGTCCCAAGTTTGTGTTTCTGCAAGTACTGAATGAATAAAGTAATAATTTCCTGCAGGTATGTCGTCTGGAGCTGTCAAGGTAAGGTTGACTGTCTCAATAGTGATGCCGCCATTCGAGTTGGCAGGCACACTAAACGTTTCGATGTCTAGCGAACCCCTGAACCCATGTGTGAATCCTTTTTGTCCCAATTCTTGGAATCGCTGTTCAAGATCACCGTCGTCTGACATGGTCTCTTCCTGGGCAGATTCAGGCGAATCCGTACTAAAGATCACGATTCTCGCCTCAAGCGGCTCCTTCGATAAGATTCGTAATTCAACGGGTATGACCTTTGTCTCACCCCTTTGCATGACGACTCCTTCTTGCGTCAGTACCTCGATGTCTGGCATTTCTCCCTGGCTCTCATCTTGGGCACTAACGCTGGCCTGATAATTCAGGACTATTGCCAGAGCAACTCCAACCATAACAGCAGCTAGACCCGCAACAATGACAAGTTTGATAGGTTTTGGCGATACTGACATTGGATTTACAAACTCTTAGAAAGCTGGGAATTATATTAATAATCTGCATCGTAGTCCAGTATTATTGACGAACTCGGGCGGCACTCCTTGATGCTCGACAAGAAATCCCTGTCTGAAGCAGTTAACACCCTAGTTGAAGCATCATTTTATAACTCCCGAGTACGGAGCAAAACTTGACTATGAGTTCTGGTGGGAAAGCGACTGATATTCTGTCGTGGTGGGAATCGGCTGATGACAGTCATTAGGCTTTGTATCCCTTTACGCGAACTTCTCCAGTGGCCAAGTTTACCGTCCCGACTCCCCACACTACAATCGAGTTCACCCAAGCATGTGCCGGGTAGTTGGACTTCAACGTCACGTTCTCCCGCAGCTGGACGATACCCTTCGCGTCGATAGTTCCGACCCCATCGGCGAACATCGAGACTTTCCCCCCGTCAGTCAGGTCGAACTGTCCATGGATGTGAAGTTCTGGCAGACCATCAGCACGAATGTTGAGATAGTCCACTCCGTGCCATGAGCCTTTGAGCTTTGGGCCATCGACGGAACCTTCGACCGATATATCGAACCGAGCACCCTCGGGAGGCGGAGCGGCCTTTCCCGCGGCTATTGCCTGTAAGTTTGCACCGTAGTCAACAACCCCTGTGATGCGCAACGCAGACTCGTAAAGGATTTCGGGTGATTCCATTGGCTAGGATTTCGGCCTCTTGGTAATAAGACTGTGTCCCCAAACCCGGATCATATGCTTAAGAATCAACACTCGAAATGTAGTTCAGCTGGGGAATCGACTGATTAATTCGGACTCATCCCATGAAATCCATCATGGAGCTCCGCTGACCACGTCTTGCCCTTTCTAGTTCTTCCCTTTCCGCAGCCTTTTGCTCTGCTCGTTCGAGTTTCCTTCGCTCTTTCTTAATTTCCTCAAGCCTTAATTCCGCTTCTTTCCGAATGAAAAATTCTTTGTAGTTAGTAACGCTTCTTCCTTTATTTCTGGACGTACTGATAATTACTTCATCCGTACCATTCTTCTGTTCATGTCTAATCTTGATGAAGTCAATTGCTTTTAGGAGGCGCAGAGCTCTGTTAAGCTTGCTTTCCTAGCAGCTAGATCCTCATGGTCTGAGTGTGATTACATCGCATCCAAAGAATGTATACCCCACTCCTTCGATGTTTATCTGGCCTTTTGCACATGCCTCCATGTCACTCTCCCCTAAGCCAGTCTCCGTTACCCTGAAGTGGAGTATCAAATCCTGATCTCCCGCCTGAAGATGGCCACGTCCGTGCGTCTCGGTCGCTCCGCCAGGAGGTTCAACTCCAAGCAAGACGTCACTTGGACCAAAGTGCACACTCAATGGATCAATCATTGATGCATCGATTGCAATTGGCAGCCCATTCTCACCGGCATCTGTACTAAGTATCGCCACTGGAATTATTCCTCCGCTCTTTAGATTGACAGGGTTCACGGGACTACCAGGGTGGATGTCGATCAGTACCGGGATCAGACACTCTAACTGCACAGTGAGATCAGCTTCATTGTTTGAGAGATCCGGGTCGATGCCATCTACGGGAGCTATCGTGTCAGTGAAAGTCACTTCCTGCGGTCCGGGCTCTGTGCACGTCACATTCAGGCTTTCGGTGAATACTGAAACATCTCCAATTTCAACTGCAGAAATAACTTCTGCAGCTGCGGCTGGATCGATGTCAAGCCCTGCACTAGCAGCAGTGGTCACGCTTACATTGACATCAACTGGGCTGGAAGGACCATTGTTCACTATGGTCTTGTTCAAGGTCACCTCAAATGGAATCCCTATAACCGCCTCAGTCGGGGTTGACGACACTGTAAAGCTCGTTATAGCTAAATCCGCTTCGGCAACTATCGCAGTGCTAATGACTACAGTATTGTCCGCCGTATTCGGATCAAATTGATTCGATGTAGCAGAGACCGTATTCTCAATTGAGGTTGTTCCCCCGAATACCAGATCAGCAGGCACCTCAACTGTGATGTCAAAGTCAGCACTAGTGCTCGGAGCGATAGATCCCAGATCACATGTAAGCGTACCTGCTGGCGCCTCGACACAAGAATCCGTATCGCCTACGTAGGCTACCTCAGGCGGGAGTGTGTCTACAACTACAACACTGTCGGCAGTATTTGGCCCATCATTAGAAACTGTAACCGTATAGGTGAGCTGCTCGCCTGCCACGGCAGGGTCTGAACCGGCCGTCTTTTCGACAGAAATATCCGCGCCACAGTCGGGGAATCTAAATTCCCCAATTCTTGTCGCCCAGTTCGGGCTGGGTCCGTATAGTCTCATGTATTCGCTTGTAAACCAGAACGTGCAGTCATCAACAGGATCAACATTCATGGACGCGTAGTCGCCCCATCTGTTACCACAGGGACCGTTTGTACACATTATCGGGGGCTGCGAAGCGGTTCCGGAGACGAGGGTGAATTCACCTTGCGGCATGGTCCCAGCCGGGTCCGTCGCGAGCCTGCCTGCATACCTGATGCCCGGAAATACAGAGTCACTTGAAACGCTATACCCAAGCGCAATATTGCCAAACTTGTCCATCGACATGCTGCCCATCCAGCGATGTGTGTCGTCCGGCGAGTGATCTCCCTGCTGAGCAATAGACCATACTCCACCTACCTTCTGGAGCTGGTACCATCGTATCCCGGCGGTATCGGCACCATCGGCATCAACTGAATGGTTGACAACAAGCGTCTCTGAAGCGCCAAAGTTGCGGTACTGCAAGCGGTACATCGGTTCGCCTCTCAATGTGTCAAGTAGCTGTCCAGTCCCCGGCTGGTCTATGCATTGTGGGCGAAATCCAAAGCCGCATAGGTTCGAATCGAAAGGAGCAGTTGCTAGGTCAGGAAGGAACGTAAAGGTCGACAGGGCGGGAGTGCCAAAGTCTGCGTGGAACTCTGCCAGTTGCAATCTGTCTACACCGCCAAACTCGGCACCTTCCACAAACCGCATGAACACGTTTGACGCGCCCGGCGGCGGAGCAGGACCTTCCAGATCACTTGGCAGCATGAACGCGCCCCCGACATTGAATCTTATGAATGTGGCAGGGCTCCCAGCAAGCATGTTTATACGATCAAAGGCCCACGCATGACCCGTGGGATAGCCAGCATTGGTTCCCATGTAGTAGGCGTCCGGCCACACTCCAAACTTGGGGTAATCAGGGAAAACATTTGACTGAAAATCGTAAAGGAACCATCCGCCCGCAACGGGATCGCTTGTCTGCGAGATCGCGATACATTCGTGAAAATCACCCGCACCTGCTGTGTCAGGTGGCACTGCAAACTGGCTTACCAGCCATCGGTCAGCAAGATGGTCGTATTGTACTATTGGATCCCCGTCGTTGTTGGCCTCACACATATCATTGGTGTCTGCGAGAATCCACAGCTGGTTGATGCTCATCGGGCCAGCAAGGGTATTTCCATTCTTGTCAAATATCGCAAATTGGGTATTAACTGCTTGGACATAATTGCTAGGCCCTACATCCCCTACAGTGTCTGGCGGCAGAAATCCTGTTGCTTGGATTCCGTCAAAGTTCTGGCTAGGAGTTGAAAGAGACGCTGTAATTGCAGATGCCGATGGCAATTGTGGATCAAAAAAGTCAACCACCTTACCGACTGCAGAGGCTACTGTTGTCAGCGCGCTTGAGATTACATTGCTTTCCGGACCACCTATTTCTGGAGGCTCAGGCTCTTGTTCACCGGGAGCCTCCTCGATTGGATCTCCAGGTTGCCAAGGCTCTTCGGGAGGCACTTCACTAAGGTCTGCTTCAAGTACAACCGGGTTCACAGGCTCGCTAACAAAAACCGGTACGCTTTGGGCAAAAGCCTGCTGCCTAGTTTCAAGAGGAACAATTCCAAAGACGTAACTTGCCAGTTGCAACAAAAGTATGGATGAAAGAAATGCAACAAGACCAACTCTTAACTTTCCGTCCACACCCCCACCCATTTTGTTTTCGAACTTTTTGCGAATGTAATCTACTTAAGTCTCGTGCAAGCGTTGTAAAGAGCAGAAATCTTTAGCGGTACTTCAAAAATGGAAATCCAAAAGAGCAAGTTGTGTGCCCAGAATCTTGGACCGCAATTTATCAAACCGATTATTCAAATTATACCGCACAACGGGCTGGTACCTCTAGTGTTTTCACGGTTCGGTTCCGCAAACAAAAAAAGTTCAAAAAGCACGAGCGTTGTGGCATCAGAGGTAGTGGACTGGGACGGGGCAGTTCAGTCAGGAAAATGAAAGGGAATTCTAATGGCCCCGTCTTTTGCATCAGTTTTCTGATCATTTTTTGCTGGTTCAGTATCAGAGCCATGGCCACAACCTCAAAGGGATCTTTGGCTACGCTTGCTTTCTCCAAGGTCTCTGGGTCTAGCTCTGACATCATTTTTTCAAACAGCATCCGGTTCTCTTCCCTAAGTGCAAAGCCAAATGGCTGAAATAGCAAAGTGTAATGCCTGAAATACCGATGACCTGCTATAAGTTGCAGTGGCGGCGCGGAAAGACTCGCCAACCACTTTCTGTGGTGACTCCTAGCTGATTCACAAATATTGAAGTCTAGAATGCTAGCAGAATTACAGTAAGATTTAACTAGTGTCTCGATCGACAATCGCTCGACGCATTCCAATAAATCGATGTCTCGCTCATATGGACGGAGCTTTGCCAAGGCCCTATCGCTTGGCCTGATATCCGTTCTACTGCTAAATGTCGCAAGCCTAATATTCAATCATATTGGGTTTCCGATCGAGGCTAGTGCCCAGCAGTCGCGCACAATTCATGTCGCATTCAACTATGAATACTTCCAGCAGTATGCTGGCACGAGCCAATCTTGGACATACACCGGAAGCGCAGATCTGACCCCCGTTGACGGCGGCTATGATGGAATCGGAACAGGCACATATGAAGGCCTTGACGAAGCACCGCCTTTCGCGGATTGCACCGAGCCGCAGCGTACAACGTACGCCGGTACTGCAGATTTGATAGTAAACGCACAGTATTCAATCGACAATTCAGTCACAGGAGGGCCTGACACATCCATGTACAACAGCAGCACTACAGTGATTGAACTACTTGTGAGCGGCGACAACATCTCTGCAGAGAGCACGGGCGAGTGGGATGGATCTCACGGATGTACTACTCAAAGCTGGACAACAAAGGTAGGTTTTGATTGCCATTTCTATGGTATAGACTTCTCGGTCGGCGGCACCTATCAAAAGGCCGACGAGGATGCTCCGGATTCTTCAAAGTGCTCAATCACAATCACTTCGGTTGCCGAAGACCTGCGAATCTTTGGAACCGTCAAGGGTCTTTTCGGAAGCCAGGGAACAGAGGGGCTTTCAAACTCAAGGGTAGTTATGGCAAGGTTGGACGAAGTATCCGTAGAAAAATTGAGCACATCAAAACCAAACTTCCTAAAGAAAACAGCCACCACCGATGATGATTCTGCAAAGTATGAATTTACATTCGGCCGGGATCCTGGGAGGCTCCCTGCCATTCTTGTGGTGTCTCTCTTGTGGTACGAGGGAAAGCCAGAGTTTGCCATAACAAACGGGAAGGAAACAGCAGGGCGCCTCATCCCGGTCTACCAAGCTCTTTGTGTAGACGATAGTCCAGCCAGTAAATGCGAGAAATGGAAGGAGACCAGCTACGGGTATGAGGCAGAAGTCAATTTTGAGTATGGCAGCGAGGATAAACTTCTTGAAAACTGGCAAATCATGGAGCCAGAAGAATGGATGGGGATTAACCTGCAGAATTCAGGCGGGCCTCCAAGCTCAGGTACGGCCACATATTCTTCGACTGGCACTACAGTGATGATGGCAGATTCGGCCTACATGTATTACAACGGCTACAGAGCAATGAAATACTTTGAAACGCTGGGACTACGATCTCCGCTAAACCCGCTTGTTATTAGGTCTCACGATTTTGATCCGAAATGCCCAACCGCTGGGGCTTGGTATAATGGTAAGGGAATAGATCCCGCGTTTAGTAGGTGGTTTGGAGATCTTGGCACTTTTACCGACAGGGTTGAAGCAACTGGAGGCGAAACAGTACTTTGCGACGTAGATCAGAATAGCTCCCTAGACTACCCTGAGAATCCAAAGATGCCATTTTGGCATGAGATTGGACATTATCTGCAATTTCAGATGTACGACGCTGATAATTTACCCGGCCAAGGTCATGCAGGTTACGCGAACCCAAATACGAATGACTCATTTGTCGAGGGTTTCGCATCATTTGTTGCGTTCTTGATTGACGAGTATTACGGAGGTCCTAATCCTTCCGAATTCTACGGTGTAGATAAGGAACTAGACATCAAAGTATGGGGGGATGGAACTGACGAGGAGAACGCGATATCAGGCATCCTGTGGGATTTTCATGATCAAGGAATTGAAATAAATCGTGGACATTTTCTGAATGCGACCATTTCCGGAGGTTCCTATTTTGGTGGTACGCTTACGCAAGTCTCAAGAGTCTATCCGCAATCGCTAGATCAAGTTTCTCTTGGTGCTTCGACAATCCTAAACGTGATAGATAGGAACGAAGTGAATACACTAGTTGACCTTTACAATGCTTTCGTTTCGACCCAGATATCCGCAGTGGATTTGGACATGATACTTGTCAATCACGGGGCGTTTGCAGACGTTGTAAACAGAAACTATGTGCACGACTCCGCGGCAGAGAAGCCGGGTGAAACCGGATCCAAAACTTCTCCCGTGCGACTGATCAGAAGTACTCCGCCGCCACATCTTCCAGGGTCTTACATCGTATCGGATACGGATTCTACCTACAATGTCACTGTCAACTTTGAATCCCCTTTTAGCTATTATGACTACTCTTATCTACGAGAAATGAAAACAGGCGAAAGGATGTACTTTACAATGCCTCCTCAGTACTACCCGTCGGTCGCAACCATAACCCCTGTTTCAGCCGATGGTGAACAATCTCCATTGGAGCCAATCAAAATCCAAAGTGACGTATACTGGAGTTACGTTCACTCAAACCCTCCGCGGGATGCGATATTCAAGCATGTCTCCGAGTCGGGAGACTCCAGCGCAGTTACGGCAATGCAGTACATTCAAAATGTTAGAGACCTTCTGAGCAGAGCCTCCGCAGAATACAAGGCAGGGAATTATACCGGTGCAGAGGAGCTGACGACGATGGCTTATCTCGACAACTTTGAGCAAATCGAAGCTGATTTAGACCAACGCAATGCGACAGAATTGAAAGAGCAAACGGCGCAGCTAATGCATGTCGAGCTGCTGGGACTGATCAGGGATAAGGCCGATCCGCAGGCGGTAGATGGCAAGATAGCTGAAATAAACTCAAAGCTCGACGAAGCTATAGTAGTAGTGCCAGAATTTCCACTCGGTATTTCTCTACTGATTGTCGCCTTCGCGCTTACATCAGCTATCCTTCTCGTAAGGTTCAAGCGGAAGGATGTTGGGGCTGCGTCCGGTCACTTAGCTATTTAATTATCATCGTTAGAATAGTGCGTTGGATCAACTTGCTCAAATGAGAGTGGAGCTTGAACCCGAATCGCCCACCACTGAAGGAGGGATAATCGATCTCACTGTTTTTGATTCTGTCAGTACCGAACCCTTAGCCGAACGATGGATCATCTGTAACAATCGACGTTCCTTTTTAAATGAAATTTAGAAGATCACTATACATGACCTCGAGAGCTGTAGTCCCTCTCGCTGCCCTTTTGCTAGGAGTTACGCTCTTTTCCTTCCTAAGTTACGCAAAAGCCGTCGAGCAAGTCGGCAACGAGACTGCGCTACTCAATGGCACTGGCAGCGTGGAGCTCAACAGCACTGGTAACAGCGATATTCCTATGCTCGAGCAGCTTTCAGACAAGGGGATCTACCTTGTCCAGTTGCGTTGGGCGCAACTGCAGCTCAGCGCAGATCAATCAATCTCCATGGAGCTAGTGTTTCAAAACGCAAGCATTCCCCGCAATGAAACGATACCACTAACCGACCAACAGTCCACCGGCCACGAGAATGAGGTAGGATCAGGAGCCATTGAAGTACCGAACTCGGTTCCAGTTAAGAGCTATGATATTGCAATCTATGCGGATGACGGCAGGCAATTATGGAACAAGACCGAGCAACCAGCTCAAGGAGGCCGAGGCGGCCAAGTAGTTCCCTTCGCGAATTACACTGGACCAATAAACGTGGAGGTAACAAACATAATTCCTGGATGGGACACCGGCGATGTTAATCCTGAAGAAATGAAGGATTCAGTAACTTTCTCAGCAGTTGTCGTTCCAGAGTTTCCCGTTGTTGGGGTAGTAATGGCGACAGCTATAGGTGCAATGATCGTGCTCGCATCTAGATTCAAGCTCCGTAGTCTTGGTGGCAGAATGTATCCGTCTTAGACGTACGAGCTTTCATTTTCTTTTTCAATCCCATTCAAGATGCCGAATAATCGAAGACGATAATTGCAGCTCGCTCTTGGTCTGTTTTCTAGGCAGCACTGATTGATTCTCTTACGTTTTCTGCTTCATTTCTTCGTCAATGCTCACTCGCCCAGCTGAAAGAAGCTGGACATAATCGAGGTGGCATCCAAATTACTTATCCTGAAGGGCCAGGCTAAGCATGGATTTTTTTTACCTAACAATCAAGATAAAAAAGGAGGATCTAGTACGATCCTTTTTGTCTAATCTTTGCCGCAGCGTCTGCAGCCTTTTCTTTGGCAATCCTCGAGGCGTCAGATAGCGCCTTGGCGGTCTCTGGCGCAGCATCAGCTGCCTCGTGAGATGCGGCTCTTACATCCTGCACAGCTGCCTTAGCTGCCTTTGTTGTCTCCTCTATTGCCACCATCGTATCCCGGATCGATCCATCGTCTCTGATCTGCCTGGCTGCGGCGCTTATTTCCTTTGAAGTATCTCGTGCCGCGATTGCGATTTCCCGTACTGCGGCCGCAACTTCAGTTATTGCGCCGCTTTCCCTCAGGGTTCTTACGGTATCGCGAATAATTATCGCCTGTTCCTTCATTCGTCGTGCCGCATCTTTCATTCTCTGACTAGCTTCTGTGGAAGTAGCAGAGGGATCAGGGTTAGACTGATACGTGTCCCGTACTTTGCTTTGTTCCGTCATACCAAAATATTCGTAAAGGTCACTAAAAAAGTAGACAGAACGTTCTTACGCAATTATCTTGCAGATAATACATGAGCAAATGGAGTTTTGTAATGCTTGCATGGCAGAACAAATCATCGTCTTATTGTATGTCACAGGGCCAATAACTCGCATGTTACGAGGCGATCATACGGTTGATATCACGCTGCCCGAGATCGTAATGGTTTATCTAGACAAGGTTGCACATTCGCGTTAAATGAATACGGTCTTGGCTCTGAAGAGGCTGCCGTCGTTTACACCGATATTGAACCCAGTGACAGTTCTATCCCTGTCAGTAATTCTCACCTAGGCTTCCTTTAGCAGGTTAAAGCCCTTTATGCTAAGATCGTTATTGAATCATACTCCTAAAACTCAGTAGTCGCATAGAATGTTTAAATCACATTTTGGTTAAAAGCAATCATGTCAACTAACACCGTGCGCCTACATCGGGTGATTGCTGCAAAGCCGGAGAAAGTTTATCGCGCGTTTCTAGAACCCGACGCTCTAGCTAGATGGCTTCCACCCAATGGTTTCACCTGTAAGGTTCATCATAGTGACCCAAAAGTTGGTGGGTCCTACAAGATGTCTTTTACAAATTTTACCACGGGCAAGAGCATGTCTTTTGGGGGAGTGTATCGTGAACTGGTCCCTAACGAACGTCTGCAATACACAGATAGTTTTGATGATCCAAACCTTCCAGGCGAAATCCAGGTAAATGTCACCTTGAAGAAGGTGTCACTCGGAACGGATCTGGCAATCGTCCAAGAAGGAATTCCCGCCGTCATTGCACTTGAAGCCTGTTATCTAGGATGGCAAGAATCGCTTGCAAATCTAGCGCGGCTCGTCGAACCAGAGATTCCTGACTGAAAAAAATATCTATCTGGATCCAAACCAGCGTCTCAAAGCACCTAGTGCCGACCTAATTCTGGATCCGGCTTCTCTATGACCTTGAATGTCGAAAGGCGGAAGAATGTCTCCGATCATGAACGCACATCCATTCTCGCTTGTTGCACAACATTGCATCTAGTAGTTGATGGTAGTCTCGGACTTATCAGGTGCGGTAAGATGGACTTACTAGGTCAGATATTGCTACTGACCTTAAATATCATAAAGGTCCTCTTGAAAGCATGGTCAGAAATTCGTTTGGCTATAGTAATCTTCACGATAATACGTTTGGAGTAAAACTGGGGGCGGAAGAATAAGTGACAAATATTGAGGTTGGAATTGACAGCTTCGCATTATTCGAAAGCGACACCTTGCCTAGGGTTAGCCCGTCTGATCGCCTGCAGAATTTGATCAGATTAGTTGAACATGCAGATAAGGTGGGATTGGATTTATTTGGCATCGGAGAGCATCACCGCCAAGATTTTCTCGACTCCGCACCTGCAGTCATATTGGCCGCGGCAGCCGCAAGAACTAGTCGCATAAGGCTCACAAGCGCCGTGACGGTACTGAGTGCCGCCGACCCCGTACGAGTGTTTCAGGAATTTGCAACGCTTGATCTCTTGTCAAAGGGGAGGGCGGAGATGGTTGTGGGTCGCGGCTCGTTTATTGAAGCATTTCCACTATTTGGCTTGCGATTAGACGACTATGATTCGCTTTTTGCAGAAAAACTCGAACTATTGCTAAAAATTCGTGACAACGAACATGTCCATTGGTCTGGCGAATATCGACCAACATTGACTGGACAGGGTGTATATCCGCGGCCTGTGCAGAATCCTTTCCCGATATGGCTTGGAGTCGGAGGGACTCCCCAGTCATTCATTCGAGCTGGATTGCTTGGACTTCCATTGGCGGTAGCTGTCATTGGCGGCGAAACGCACCGATTCCGGCCACTTATTGAACTATATAGAGAAGCCGGGAGAAAAGCAGGCCATCCTCCTGAGCGATTAAAGATAAGTTTGCACTCACTCGGCTACGTTGCAGAGACTACGCAGCGGGCCGCCGATGACTTTTATCCAGGTTACGCGAGGGCATTCACAAAAATAGGAAGGGAGCGCGGATGGCATCCAGTAACTCGTGCGGACTATGATGCGCAGCGAGGCCCACAAGGGGCACTGATCATCGGCGACCCGGACGAAGTGGTCAAAAAGATAATTCGACACAGCAAGGCACTTGGCGGTATATCACGCATTACTTTTCAGATGGATCCAGGGTCATTATCTCAGGATAGGATGGTACGGGCTATTGAGTTGCTGGGCGAGCACGTCGCTCCCGCACTAGGCGAAATAGAGGTTGGTACAAAATGATGGAACAAAGCCATGTCAAAACAGGTACAGCGAATATAGATGAACCAACTGCCAGAGATATGATGGGTTATTACAGGATCAATCACGATGCGTTTGTAAACTATGTCAAGAGTTTGGGGATTGAACACAACGACTAGCCGTATATCCCTGGGCTAGAGACCAAAAGATTTAATCATCTTGCGCGTAGGTAATGTTGGTCCGCTTTTAGAACCGATAACGACACGGGCAGTACCGGACTCGAACCCACGAATCGAGTCAAATTTGGCTAACAGACACTTGGGCCCCTACATTGTGCATTGATTGTATTCACGAGCGCAATTTCCAAACCGATATCAATACCAAGAGTGGCATCCGTCATGGTTGCACAGAGCGGTAGAGAAGCACAATCATCCTAAGGAAATAAAGTCCCATGTGTACTAAAGTTACCACCTTATTCGTATCATCTGGTTAGTATCAGCCAGTCCTACTATGTTTAATAATTCATATCCCTACCAACCCATACTTGACTTCTCAGACAACGATCAGAAAAACTGTTACACTAACCACGGCATTACTGATATGCTCGTCACTCACAGTGTTGGCGGCATCTTCAAGTTCATATGGTGCTTCCAAGCCAAGCAGGAGTTTTACAGTGATGACTCAGAACGTGTATGAGGGCGCGGATCTTGGTCCGTTGTTCACCGCTACGACTCCCTTGCAGTTCTTCATCGAGGTTGGGGCTGCATACAATAGGCTTCAAGCCACGAACTTTTTTGAGCGGGCCGACGCTATCGCTGATGAGATTAGCGATGCCAAACCTGATCTAATTGGTTTGCAGGAAGCGGTGCTAATAAGGACGCAATTCCCGGCTGATGGCCCTGCAACTCCTGCAACAAACGTCGCTTACGATTACATCCAAATTCTGCTTGACAAACTGGAGGAGCGCGGATTGAATTATGTCGTTGCAGTAGTCAAGGAGGGTGCTGACATCGAGGTACCAGGCCTGTTCCCAACTGGTCTAATGGATGTGAGGGAAACTGACAGAGTTGCCATACTGGTGAATGCAGATTTGACCGATTTCACAGTAGTCAACACCCAGAGCGCGCAATTTACAGCAAAGCTTTCGCTTACGACAGCTTTGGGGCCGGTTAACTTGCCAAAATCCTGGGTATCGGCTGATGTCGCACTCGATAACGGGAAAACAATTCGCTTCATTTCTACCCGCCTCGAGCCGATCTCGCCTGCAATTCAATCACTGCAAGCCGGTGAATTACTAAGTGGTCCCGGCAATACTGCGCTCCCAACCGTATTCATCGGAGATTTTAACTCCAATGCGGACGGCACTGGAACTTCGACCTACGGGAACCTGATAAGCGCAGGTTTGAACGATTCCTGGACCTTAGTTGGAGAAGGGGATGGCTTCACCTGCTGCCAGGATGACGAGTTACTCAATCCTGATTCGTCCCTCACTCGCAGAATTGACTTGGTCTTGCTGCACGGAAGCGTCAAGGCACAAGCTGCTGATGTCATTGGAGATGCTCAGGACGATCGAACATCGTCTGGCCTATGGCCCTCCGACCACGCAGGACTTACGGCTAAACTCAAGCTAACAAAGTGACCTCAGGTATGAGGTACACTGACCCAAGTGGATCGCTCAATGTCTTGAAGGATCAGGACAAACTTCGTCGATGTAATGAGGGCGCGGTCGGATCAAGCATATTCCGTCCGGTTTCCCATTGAGCTGGAAGTCGGCTCCATTGTTTATTTCACAAAAAAGTCCGGCGCTGGAAAGAGCGCTTGTGATTGAGACCTGCAGAGTATTAACCGCCATCGCAAGTATCGACTTAGATACCTTATCACTAACATGACCTGTCATAACAGATGCACGACATGATCCAGGGAAGTTACGGTTAATGCCAATTTCTGAAGCCGGGATTTCGACTGCCGAAACACGGGTGGATAACAAGGTCACAGCTGCTATGCTAGTCTTGATATCTTCGTTGATGGTTAGCAGTTTTATTTTCCACTTTCTACGCGACGGTTATTTTGTTGAGCAATTATCCTCGGACAGGGGGATTATCCTCTTTATTGGGCTAACCGTAATTCCCTACACTGTCACCTACTATCTATTTAGGAAATTTATCTCTCCAATAAACAGAAGTCTTTCTGCTGCTAGCTCGACGTCCTCTTACTTCCGACTTGCATACTCTTTGTTGAAAATTGCACTACTTTCTAATGCTGTAATCCAGGTAATAATCATATTTCAGGTAGCGACGATATCGGCATTTAGTCTCGGATTAACTATCTTGTCATTACAACCCAATGCCGTCCTTGTCTCAATTCTCTTTTCTTATCTGGGTTACAAATTCGTTTCATGGTTTAGGTCAAGCCGCGATTTGACGATGATATTCATTGGCATTTCATTTCTATTAGTCGCTGTCGCGACCGTAATAAGTGATGCAGCGAACACACTCATTTTTCTTCTGGAAGACCCCTGGCGTATGGAATCACAAAACATGCTATCAAACTCTGGCAGTGATAGTGAAGTTGCATCCAGTAACTTAAAAGCCGATCCGCGTATGCGTGATATTTTTCTCACAATACAATTTCCTCTTCGGATTGCGTTTGTGTTCTATTGGGTTGCTACCGTGATGCTGCTGCGCAAGTATTCGAAGAGCATTGGCAAACTAATGTTCTGGACCCTTGTCAGTTCTCCTCTAGCCACGTTCGTTGTTGCAAGCATTTTCATTTACGGTGGCATTGGCTCCCCACTGATTCGAGGAGTAATGTCTTCGACATTTGGGCTAGTAGCAGGGGTTCTATTCGGCCTTATCTTTTTGACAATTGCAAGACGGTTGGGCAAATCCGGAAACAAGGATTCGGATCCAAAAGCCATAGTGCATGGACAGAATGCCAAGAGCAACATGATTTTCAACTTTCTGATGATGTCGGTATTTGGCATAATTCTCTTCCTCGTAACTAGCATCCCTCCGAATCACATAATTGACTGGGTGCATGTGCCTTATCCCCCATTCGCTGACGTCATTTGGTCATTTCTTGGCTTTGGAGCATATCTATACAGTTTTGGATTATTCTATTCCACCATCTCAATCTCACAGGATACGAGGCTTCGCAAATCAATCCACAAGCTAGCTATGCAGGAAGCGGACATGCTAAACTCGCTCGGCTCGGCACAGATGAAACAAGAAATTCAGAAGAAAGTGGCAAAATTGTCAAAGGAACATGAGGAAATGTTAAGGGAACAGACAGGCGTTGAACAAAAGTTTGGTGAAGAAGAGATGAAACATTATGTAGATGAAGTAATGCAAGAAGTAAAAAGGCGTCACAATCCATAACTGGTCTGGTTGAAGCATGATCATCTCAACCTCGGCATTTGCCTTTGCTAACCTGTACGGGTTTATCCTCCACTAACCGTGATAGCCAGCTACTTCCGCAGTCATTTCTTGCCCCAAACTTCCTCATCCCCGCCAATTACGACGACGTTTGAAGTGCTAACCTCCGAAAGTACCTGTGAATTGCTGAGGTCGCTCATAACGAATGTTCTTAAGCTGAAATGGCCCTGCATTTCAGGCGTCCACGAAACACCCACTTCAGTCTGACCACTTCCAGCTACTGTACCGGTCTGCCATGCCAAGAACACCGTAACACCTGAGTCGTCTCTTACTTCTATGATTGAAACAAATGGCAAACTAGCAAAGTTGTTGTTTTGGAGTTGTGACGAAAGTACCACCTGCTGCCCCGTCTCGACTTTCTCGAGTTCCCCTCCACTAACATCCTTCAGGAATGGCGACGATGCTGTTGTAGTCTCGTCAAGGATTCCGGAAATTGGAATTGTGAACTCAAATTCCTTCTCATTTTCATATTCTTCAAAATCTCCGGGGAACTCATCCTTATACACTACAGTTACATTTTCGCCGAGTTCCACCATCAAAGAGCCGCCCAGAGTTGTCAGAATCGATAACTTGAAAACGCCAGTGTTCCTGCCTGTCTCAAGTGCAGACATTGCGTTATCCACACGGTTGCCCTCTGAGAAAATCGTAAGGTCGGTCAAAGAGTCAGCAATGTCTGGGTTGCGATTTGCATCGGGGTCGGCAATGCTGACAATTACTTTGTCACCTACACCATAGTTCTGCTTGTCAGTGGCGAATGTTGGGTCAAAGCTCTTGATTTCAATCATCTCTGATACAACCCTGCTCTGGCCGTTGGAGTCTTGCTCATCTTCATACTTTATTAACAAGAAATCGCCTGGGCAGGTGCCTATGCTCGGATCGTTACCTCCTGTAGCATCAAATTTATCGTCTCCTAAATCATCATCCTGACAAGCTTGTTCATCGGTAACTAGACCTATTGTGAATTCAAATATCCCTGTGTCAGGCGCTGTTTCAACAAGATGAGGACTCGCAGAGTTGACTTCGTTTCTGTCAGTTCTGAAAGAGACGAAAAAACTACCGGTGTTTGCATCCTGTGGGTCATAGTCGTCGATCCTGCCGCTCTTTTGATCAAGGTCACTATCGCTGATCATTGCAATTATTCTAGTGCCAGGTCCTACCAGTTCAGGAAAGACCTGTATCGTCCCGGTTGATGAGACTATTGGAATGTCAATTTTCAACTCATCTCCATTGTGACCTGTGGCATCAATCTTGTCGTTATAGGTAACAAGAATGTTAGATGCCTGATCTACCTTATCTTCGCCACTTGCGAAAGTTGTGATTGGAATATCCTTGCCCACTTCAAATACTGCTTGAAAGATTCCAGTGTTTGGGCCAGTTTCTCGGAATGTCTCAGTCGAACTCTCGCCTACATCATCGTGCTCTGTTTCAACCGTTAGGATCGCTTCGCTGTTGGCTATCAACGAGCTTTCAAAGATATCTACATTGGAATCATCAAGGTTCAGATCATCGTCCTCCACTGTGAAATAAAGCAGCTGACCTGATCGCGCACTCGTTGCATTAGTGCTTAGCTGAGCGGCATGACCCGTGAAACTAATTCCTGAGGAGCTGTTTCGATCATCATCTAGAAAAACGGAATCCTCTATGTAAGTTACTGTGAATTTGGCGTCTTGCCAGTCCTCATTTTCCACAAATTCCCCGCCCATCTTGAACTTAAAGTCTGTGCTAAAGATTGATGTATTTGGTCCGGTTTCAGTGAGTGAAGTGGGGACATCCTCCAGGATATCCGACAGATGGTTCGTAACTCGATCAAGGATAACAATCTCCTCACCATCTGCTTTTGTCATGACAATTTCAAATAGTATACTCCGGAAGGGGATAGATTCTTCGGAGCCTGGTTTGTCATTGAAGGCCGGATCAACAACCTTCCAGGTCACTGAGACTGGATCAACGTCACCATCATTGTCTATGTCGGTTCCAGGAGTTGGAATGACGCTTCTTGAGAAGATCAATGGTGTAATGCGCTTTGCAAGCTGGTATATGAAAGAGACTTCTCGATCAGGATCTTCCATATTGTCATGGTAAGTTAGCTCAACTATTTCCTGATCTCCTAATGGATCAAGCAGGTTTGCGACATCCTGATATTCTTTTGAGCTAATTTCCGTAGTGAAATTGCCGGTGTGCTCTCCAGTTTCGATTAATGTGAAAGTTCTAGATCCATCGTAATTGGGAATTTCTCCTTCAAGCTTCACCTCAAGTTCTCCCAGTTCGCCGATCTCGGAACCGCCGCTTTTCTTAAGGGGGACCGGATCGGTTCCTATGAGTGTAAATGAATAGGACTCCTTCGTCTTGGCATTGTTGTCAAGATCGGGATCGTAAATTGCGACCAACACCTCATTGATTTTACCTGCAATCGGCCTAATTGACGGTATGCCCAATGTAGTACTTAGCTCAAACGTACCGGATCTAAAGATTTTGCTTGTACTATCTTCATCGAGAGAATCTGTATAGAATAGGGTTATTTTCTCTGCAATATCTCCTTCTCTGAACTCGAGTATTGAATTGGATTCATCGGGACAGCTGATATCGCCGTCCGCGCAGAACGTGATCTCCAATTCATTATTTGACAAATCAATTTCAAATACGCCAGAATTATCATTAGTTTCTTTCATCCCAAATACAACTTCATCTCCACCAGCATTGTCTATCGATACTGTGATCACATCAGTGAGCTCGTCCTCAACATTTGAGTCTCGATTCTGATCATTATCCTTCAAGATTAATTGCATTTCAGATCCAAATGTCAAAGTAGCCGGTTCAAGGCTAATTGCTCCATTCTTGTCGCTAATCGTAAAGCTTACTTCTGAAGTATCGGTAGAATCATTGACATCAGGATCGTCAAGTTCAATGTCTATGGTGCCGTCATCGTCTATGTCCTCGTCGTAATTTGCCATATCATTTAGACTAATGTTTGCAGACTCGCTATCCCATTCAAGAAAATCAATATCGGCGTCTGCTACATCCGAGGGAGATTCAGAAGAGATGTCATTTGTAAGGGTTAGCGCGGCTTCAAAGATGGCGGTGTTAGTCCCTGTCTCCTCGAAAAGAACATCGTCTTGGAAGGTTCCGCCATCAAGCTCAAACAATATGCCCATATTTGGATTTGAGACAGTGATTGCGTCTGGCTTTGTGGGGTTGAGATTTGCGTCCTGATCTTCTAAATGCACATAGACAATGCTATCTGAACCATACGCTTCTCTGTCAAGAGAGATCTCTCCAGCGGCCTCTTCATAATTGAAGCTGATGGTGTTATCGTCGTATTCTACTTCAAAATTCACCTCATTAAATAATGCTTCCCCCGTTTCCAAGTCGCCACCCGCTCCGAAAGTGACGATAGGTGCAGCTCTCGGCCCTGCGCCTGTCATTCCTTCTGCAAGATCACTATTGCTCGGATTCAACTCATCAAGATCAAAAATAGAGTCAACGTGGGTTATAAAGAAATCAAACCTTCCTGATCCTTCACTGGTGTCAGGAACCTCTATCACCATGCTCTCGCTAGCTAAACCATCTGCGTCAATCCTCACATTGATCTCTTCGCCTTCACTGCTATCTGCCGATTTGTCTGTAATTGACACGCGAAGGATTCCATGCCCAAAAAATGAGCCAGCGTTACTGCCACCTCCGGCTGATGTCTTTACTTCAACATCAGTGTTGACTTGGGCGATCGCATCTGGTAAAAAAGCTCCTCCTTCTTCCATTGAAGGAAGGTGGAACCATCCGTTACTAGAGATGCCTAGAATGATTGAAATCGCGATAAGAATAGCGATTGGTTTGGCTCCCCTTAGCAGCAGTTTCTTACAGCTCCAAAGTTTTGAACTTGGTTAATGTAATCTAATTTTGATGAAGTAGGGTTGCACATATGTCCGATGGCCTTACCATGAAAGAGCACTATCACATGTATCTCCTCTTGCTTCTGTTGCCTACAATCATCGGTCGATTGCAAATATTCTAGTATTTGAGTTCTACATACTAAATGGTCAGTATCAAACAGTACAATTCTACGCGAGTGCAATGAGGCACGGCGTCTATGAACCGCATTTCAATTAGTATACTGTTCCCACGCCCGATAGGGGGATGCCCATTATATGGAAGGATAGGTAAATAGTATTGAATCTGACTTCCGAGAATAATCATGAAAAAATAGCCCCAAATCAGGATAGGAATACTGCCAGGTGCGCTATGTGCCGCGGACCAGTCGATAAAGCCACCGGAGACTATAGAGCACTCATAATAAAGATCCCAAAAGAAAACGACACAACGCCGCTACAACTATCATTTGATAAGAAGGAATGTGTGCTATTATTTGAGAGGCTGAGGAGAATTTATGGCGACGATTTCTTTTATGAAGTAGCTCATTAGATTGACACCATGCGATCCTTTTCAAAATCTATGGACATTAGTTTCTCTTGTTGATCAACACAAGCATCGCGGCATGCAAAAGTGTCTTCATACGCGGAAGAGCACACGAAGATGTTCGCACACTATCTACTCTGTTCTAGCTTTGCAGGTAATTCTGGATTGCCAAAATCATCAGAGTATGCGGAGAATATCTTGATTGTCTGTCCATGTTTTATTCTATAATCGCGGAGCTCCCTAATACACGTCCGGTACTCATCTTTGAGTTCCATAAGTCCTTTTGCCATGTTACCTTCAAGCAGGATATGCAAATTATCGCCAAGATCCATCACGCGACGTGCTAAGATAATCCCGGGCCCCCAAACGTTCTGATTGCCGTTGATGTCATCATGGATAAAGACGTGACCGGAACTAATGCCTATTCGAGCGCCTAGCTTGTCTTCGGTGCGCCTCAGCTCGTTATATGACTTTAGAAGTTTGTGCAGCTGAATACTTAGTTGGAGAGGCAGTTCAGCATTCAATAAGAAACCGATGGCCATTCCGTCGCCAGTCGGAAGAACAATCTTCTTGTCTTTTGAAACGCTTTTGAATGCAGAACAGGAGCGGACAAGGTTGTTAAGCACCGCTATTTTTTCCATTTGTCTTTTTACAGAAAGGGAAGGATCCGATAACCCTACGATATCTATGAAGAAAAAGTGAAGATTTACAACATCAGAGGGAAGTCCTGCCGATGGGGAGATGGCTGTGCCGTAGATACTGGAAAGCTTCTTGTATGTATCTAAGCATGTAGAATTATCAAATGATTTATCCAAATACATTAAGGCAGTTCCTTTAATCAGTTTCCCACAGAGTTCGCAGGTCACTGTTGGGTTCTCGGGAAACGGTGCCTCAAATGTTAGGAGTCCGTTGTCACCAATCTTGAACTGAATCCAAGTCGGTGTATTTGGGTGGCCCCTAATGGCAAGTAGCCTAATACTTCGTGTAATCGATCCCCTCTCTTCTTCAAGTTTCATTTCAATTACACCATCAAGCATTGATGATGCAGAATTAACAAGATTGGATTGTGCAGGGTCTGCACTTGGTGATACTGAAAAAGTGAACATTGCAGTCACTCCTGCATCTCTTAGGATTGAGGATAGGGCGGTGATGAATTTTAGAATTAATCTCTCTTCAAAGAATTGTTGCAAATAGGAGATAGAATCGAAAACAAGGCGGATCCGAGGACGTTTGGTAGTTGCCGCCGGCATAGTATTATCGTCAACATCTGGTTTTTTCTTTGGTGAAGACTGTGCTATTGATTTTACGATATTTTGAATCTGTTCTAGTAGAAACAAGAGATCTTTTGGGTCACCGTCATCTTTGTTTTGCCCTTCCTTGGTCCTTCTATCGGCCGACGCCTCCTCTAGAAACATTGATTTCATTCTATCGAATTTGTTAGAAATAATACTTGAAACGGTCAAGAATCGGAAAAGCGTCAGATCAATATTGGACGATAAAGAGAACAAATTTAGATATTGTTTCTCTGTCATTTCGGAGCTCAAGAATATACAATATTCTCCCAGTTTTTGACCCTCGAGCAGAAATTGGCGGCAATACATTGTCTTGCCACTGCCCGCAACGCCAAGTAGTACAAGGAGCGGTGATTCAAGTATTTCCTTGTTGATTGACTTCTCAAAACCAGGAATCTGGACTACATTCGGCATACGAGAGGAATCTCTCAAGTTATTTTACACGGATTCCATCTATCAGAACTGCGAAAGGGATGGTCCTGTACCATGACAATTCGTGGAAATGCATTGTTATTTAATATGTTGATCATTAGCGAGACACTCAATTTGCTTGGCAAAGGGGTGATCTGGGAACTGCAATATTGTAAGATACTCTCTCCTGCTGAATTGAATGTCACAATAGCATGGGATCGAGGATAAGATATTCATCCCGACATCCTTTGACAGTTGTGAAAAATAATCTGAATTAGTATTGGAATTCATATTCCCATTATTTAGCGCATGGGAAGCATGTTTTTCATTTGGAACACAAAATCCGCCCACCCTGTTCATTAATAAGAATGACTTTGCACCAAAATCTGTAAATGATGAATAAATCTCATCTGCCATTTTTTTGGTGCCCTTAATATCCAAGTCACCCATCTTCAGCGTAAGCAGTATTGTATCAGCGACAGCAAGAGAATTTATCGACCAGTGTCTTATGCCAGGACTAGTGTCGATAATGACGTAATCGGCGTCGAAATCCTCCATCAGCTCTTCTCGGAGCTCTATGAATCTCCTCAAGAGTTGAAGCCGACTGCTACTTTGCCCGCCTGCTTCAAGTTTGTTTATTTCTTCTTTCTTTGGGTTTGAAAAGGCGGCGAAAAGTCTTCCTTTTGTTGAGATCTTATCACTATTCGAGTCTGCCGGGAGGAGATCGGTCAAGTCGTATAGTATCTCTTTGGCAGAGGTATCCTCGATATTCAGGTAGTCATTTAACCAAGTCGTGGGTTCCTTTTCAAAATAAGTGTAAAGGCTTGGTGCGTAGACGTCCAGATCAAGCAGAAACACCTTTTGACCCCTTGTAGCCAAGAACGCAGCAAGATTCGCGGCGATCGTGGTCTTGCCAGTCCCACCTTTATACGAATGAAAAGCAAGAGACTTTGTCATATAACAAGGCGCCTAAGCGTGCTTTTCTATTTAGCGGTTACTGTCAGTTGTTCTGCTAATCGACTTTGACGAGGCCCATTTAGAATGTTTATCTGTCCAAATAGCTGAGATGTCCGGCCATACAAGAATGCGCTCATGATATCGCCTTCTGAACTGCCGCGATAAAGTCGCCGCGTTTTACCGGCTTTCTCATAAACCTGCTATTATCGAGAGTCGCACTCGAGAGCAGATCGCCAAGTTCGGGAGCCGCATCAAGTGATGACAGGAAAATTATGTTCGCTTTAGGGTCTAGAGCTTTGACGCCCTGGTATACCCTCAGACCAGACATTCCTGGCATTCTGATATCAAGTAGTATCAGATCGGTAGAGTTCGGATGTGTCGTCAGATATTCAAGTGCCTTTCTTGGATCAGAGAAAGTAACGACTTTTAGGCTCTTGTCATTTTCCAGAAACGATCCATATGTAAACAGCGCATTCTCATCATCATCTATGATTACAATCTTCTTTCTCCTTCGGCTGCCAGTGGATCTTTTGGCGCTCATGCCGGCAGTTTTGACACCAACCTCTGCGGAAGTCAGGACGCCAGATTCGTAGTGACGGAGCATGTGATGTGTGTCTTCAGTAGATTGTTTTTGAATCTCATAGTCAGGGGGTGACCGACTAGTGTCATGTGGCGAGCTCCGCGTGGATGGTACGGTGTTGTCCATTCCACTTCCCTCCACATTCTCTTCCTTCGACTCTAATTTTCGGAGGTTCTCTATCCCTTCAGAAGGAATCGCAACTAGCAATCCGCGCCCGCCGCTTTTTCTAGTTTCTAACCACTGAAGCTTCGTTAGGAAGGCAATATACCTGGTACAAACCTTGTAGTTCATTCCGGCCCTGCTGCACAGATTACTTTTCCTCATTTCACCATTTTCAAGGAGGATCCTCAAAATCCGCATAATTACAGTGCTTGAAAAAGAATCTCCGCTATGTCCTGGCACGTTACGTGAACAAGTCACTGAACTCCGCTCATGATAATATATATTTCTCGACATTTGGATCATAGTACGCGTGGATTAGTCTTGAATGCGCTGTCGCGTGTATCGGCTTGATAATTTCTCGATATCGCGTCAGTTACCACTCTATTTGATTGCTCGGAAATGCCATGGTAGACTAGACCCGATATTGGTGATCGCAGTTCGGCGTCATTCTGATTATGTTGCATCGATTGTCCCTTTGTTGCCCTAGATCCTACTGATGGAGAGTTGACTCCATCTCGCATCAGATTCATTAGTCTTCAGGATCTATCAGGTCTATCGAGATCCCCCATCCAGGAGTAATCACAGCCACTGAAGGCTTCAGCGTAGGTACATTACAGTGATCCAGCATCGTGAATGCGTACGAATTACTGTTTGGACCTGTGATCAGATGGTAAGGCACTCCGGCTGTATTGAACCAGTCGGTTTTCTCGACAAAGCAGTTGTACGCCTTGTGTGCTAGTGTTCCTGAAGCTACAGTTATAGAGGGAGCGTCTGGAATGTAGTCTCTGTTCCCTGGAAGGTAATCAATGCAGTGGCCAAGTGTCAAAAGGCCAGGTGGGTCCGTGAATAGGATTGAATCTGGTGGTATCTGCCCAGTTGCTGGATCGAATGGGAATCCTTGACAGATAAATTCAGAACCGTGCTTGTCAGTGTATATTAGGAATAGATGATATGCGGTAATTGTGCCGTAAGGTGGAAGTGTCACCGTAACGCCCCTTGCCCTTACATCAATTTTCTCAAGAGTCGATTGGGAAGCAAATGCGTTCTGATTCGATATGACTAAAGCCCCAATCGAAGCAAGCGACATCAAAATCACTGATGCCAGTGCAATTGCGGTTAGTGTTGTATTTCGTATGCAATTGTTGCTATTTTCATTCATCAATCCAATCTTCGAGATCAACTATTTGAGTTCTCCATATCAAGTGATTAGTATTAAGTAATACGTTTCGAGTTTCTCCTCACATTCATGACGCTACTCAATCTCATGGACATTTTCCTTGACCAGCTGAATCACGGACACTGATCATGTTTCAGCAATGACATCTTGCGAATTGATCGATCCTTTTTTTCATTTGACTGTATTCTAGGGGAATACTCAAGACTAGTATTATTACCTGCGTTGGGAACGAGTCGCCACTACCTCTTGGCATGCATTCCGAGCAAGGGTTTAAACTCTGAACGCGATAATTCGAAATTTTCGTCTGGTAAGTCAGATAGACTCTCCAGCCACACTATTTGAGCTCTTCTTACTATGCGGTTACTATCAGGTAATACTAGTCAATGTGGTCGAGTAGATAGTCATTTTACTCTACTTTTTCTGCCTCTTAATTCCTCTCCCGTTTGGGCAGAGATTTTCAACGGGATACTAAATGTAAAAGTTGCTCCAAGTTGATCGGTGTTATTTTCGCCTGTAATTTGACCACCATGAGCTTCAATTATTCTTCTTGAAATAAATAATCCCAAACCAGTTCCTGTGCTAGGTGCACTCGTGGCAAACTTGGTAAATAGTTTAGATAGAATTTCTGGGTCTATTCCACGCCCACTATCCCTTATAGAAACAAAGGCGTGTGTACTTGTCTTATTTGCCGATACTACTATGGATCCAGTTTCAGTGAACTTTAATGCATTTTGCAAGCAATTTGAAAGGACCTGATGTAGCCTATCCTTATCCGCATCTATCGGGAGTAGTTTTTGGCTCGGGTTGAATGTCATTGAGACGCTCTTATTCCTAGCTGCATCAATTGCGTAATCAGCTAGCACGGATGCAATCAGTTCATTCAAATCAAAATGAGTCATAGTTAAGCCCAATCTATTGTTCTGTATTCGAGCGACATCTAGCAAGTTGTCTGCCAGTCTCTGCAAGTTTGAAGCACTTTTCAGGATTATTCCCAGCAGCCTACCCTCGTTGTTTTTCTTCTGACGGGCTTGAATCTCTTCTGCTAGGCCTAATATCGGTTGAATTGGGGTCCGGATTTCGTGGACCGCGATATTAATGAATTCATTCTGAGCCACTTCACGAACCTTTAGTTCCTCATACAACTCAATGTGCGTCCAGAGCAGCTCAAAAATTGAAACATATGACAGTACTATTGCTTTGCTGTTTGAATAAATAGCAAGGCCAGATGAACTCTTTGACACTTGCTCCTCCAAGTCGTTCTTGAGCTCTACAACTAAAGCATATTTTCTATCTACAATAATAATTGTAATTCTTGTACTTAACTGAGCTTCAAAGCGCCTTAGGTTTATTCCTGTTGCAAGCTTCAAGCTAAATTTATCATCGCTATCTAGTTTCTTGCCGGGAGTTTGAACTAATGATTGCTCTCCAGTTTTTTCCTCGTTGGGCAAGGTTATTCTGATATTTAACTTGCGCTTCTTAGCGGCTGGTATTTCAGATAGTCTTTTGAGAAATCCATTTGCACTATTATTTTGTCGTCGATACTCGTTTGCAGATGCAAACATTATTAGCAGTTCCTTTTCCGCCAGCTGTGCAAGGTCGATCGCAAATTGCTGCGTTTTGGCAGGATCGCTAAAAGTCTCAATTATCTCAGGAGTGATGCCTTCCTCGATTTCTCTTATTCTCTGGTCTGCTGGAATTGCCTTGTTCCATAATGTTTCAAAAAAGTATTGTTGCTGATCGACGAATACTCTTGCCGAGCTGAGGATCCCTTGAGTGGGTGGCTCTCCCTCCCGCATAGTAGCTGCACCACGATATACTTTCTTATCGCCTATCGAAAAGTTTCCTCTAATGGAGTCAAGGTGACGAACTTCCATTCTCTTCGTCATTTTCTTGCAGTAATCGATATTGTCTGGAGTAATTTCAGTGATACATCTAATATTCACACCTCTATTCTGTAGTTCCAAACATTTGTCCCATACAATTTTGCTGGAGACAAGCGACGTAGGAAAAGTCCGATCAGTACAAGCATCATATTGTTTCTCTACCGAAGATAAACCTTCCAGCTGGCTCCGGACAATATTTTCGATCCCTTGGACAATCTCAGTATTTTCGATTGGGATGCCTTCCTCGATTTCTCTTATTCTCTGGTCTGCTGGAATTGCCTTGTTCCATGATGATTGGAACACAAACTGTTGGTGCTCCACAAAGGACTGGGCCTCGCTTCTGATAAACTCGAGAGGCGATCGCGAGTCATTTGGAAATGCAGTTGCCAGATAATCACGTTGGTCAATAATCACAAAGTTGCCTTTGATACCTGACAAATGACGCACCTCAATGTAGCTAGCCAAACTCCTGATTTGAGCCAAGTTGCCAACACTAATTTCGGTTACCAATCGCGACCTCACTTTTTGCTTTTGCAGGTGCAAAAGCATTTTCTTATTAGCAAGATGTTTAGAAGGAGCCAAGGGGGATCTGTGATCATCGTACATGTCTACACTAGTCTTGGCCTTCAACAACATCTCCATGAAGCTAATAGCGAAAGCCTCTTCGCCGTCCAATTTTGATCGTCTTACTCTTGGCAACAGACTTGTCCGGTCCTAATACTAGGCTCTTGACTAAACATATAATCTATTTCACAATAGCCGTCTCACGGAATGATAAGAGTGTAGCTATAGATTGTGACGCCTTTTATTTCCTGAATTACTTCATCTGCATATTCTTTCATTTCTTCTTCACTTCCCTCATATTGTACGCCAGTCTGTTCATATAGTATTTCTTCTTGCTCCTTAGATATCTTGGCGACTTTCTACCGTAATTCCTCCTTCATTCGTGTTATGTCAAGGCCTTGAAGCATCTCTGCTTCTTCTATCGCACGCGTGGGACCGTGCTCATAGATTCTTGTCACCATCCGGACTAGCTTACGAGTCCCGCTATCATGTGGCTGCATCTCACTAAAAGAAGACTTGAAGACTTGTAGGTGTTCGGTTTCCATAGTCGATAAATATGTCGTGCCATGCACGTTGCTGAATGAACAACCGCACAACTATACTAGTTATTGCAGCGACCGTGTCTCTGGTTATTGTCACCGCGATACTGGTCGGACAGCTACCATCGTCAGCTATCGCAGCAAGTCCTTATATGGATAATTCATCGGGCCAGGAACAGATTGCTATGTCTGATGAAGCTCATTGGAAGAATCAAACTCAGGTAGTGAAGCAAGGGACACTTTCGTCACCTGGTGAAGTTGCCGGACCGTTTCAGGTTATTGATATTCTGCCTGCGAGGGAAGATGGCAACGTCTACGTGGGATCGATAACTTTTACCGCTACCAAACCGATTTTTGTAGCACCGATTCAGACATTCGGCGTGGCAAACGAGACTCTCGACTCTACGTTTGGAGATCTTATCGTGTTCCCCGGCGGACCAAATGGAACCTTAATTTCTCCGGCAATAATCACTCCGCAGTACTCTGCACCCATAGAATCACAGATACCTATACCAGAAACTTACTCTGCATCAGTGCCATTTGCCGGCAATGGTCTCGCGGTTGGGAATCTCAACGGGGAACGCTTTCTGATATCTTATACCCTCGAAGCAAGAGTCTACGTGCCAGAAATCGAAGATGATGTTCAAAGTGCGGTAACAAGCCAACCTGAAGTAAACGGCACTGGTGTTTCAATAGTAATGGGTGCTGCGGGCCTGAATGACACCGCTTATTCTCCAAATCCTGTCCGGATTTCGGTTGGAGAGAATGTAACTTGGGTGAATAACGACTTGGATGGTCACACTGTTACATCTATGAACTTCACCAGCGGGGACGTTGGAGTAGAATTCGATTCGAGTTACATGGGCTTGCACAGAACCTTCACACATCAATTCGATGAAGAAGGAGAATTTGACTACTTTTGCATGCTTCATCCCAACATGGTTGGAAAAGTAATTGTCGAATGAGGGAAACCGTTTCCCCTCTACCCTTTTTCATTAGTAAGTATCTGAGGTGACATAACAGGCTGTGATCATTTTTATAAGTCGAAACAATGCTTTTCACCCTTGACTTGAAAAAATACCGGTCTCGCACCGATATTGTCGCACAAATCTTGTCATTGACAAGGGAAGGTCCTGCTACAAAAACAAGAATAATGTATGCCGTCTTTTTGTCATATGCACAGCTCAAAGAGTATCTTTCGCTTCTATTGGAGAGTGGTCTGCTTGAATTCCCTGCTGTAGACCGGACATATAGGACGACAAAGAAGGGCATTGAATTCCTCCACTCGTATGAAAAAATGAGCACGTTGTCAGGGGCGGAGAGAGCATCGTGATCATTACAGTGGACTAGTATCTTCGTTTTTTTCTTTCTTAATTCTTGCCAATAGTATAGTCGGCTCCAGCAAGATGCTTATCACAATATCGCTGGAGAATTTGCGCATCTTCAAGCTGAAATAGTGCTTCAGTCGTCGCAACCGCAGAACACACAATGCAAAAACCTGGTAGTTTCTTTGTGCTATGTAATGCGGGTCTAGTTTCGAATGGTTTCATATCCTATTTCAGGTGCTCCTCCCTATATGGGTTTAAACCCAACGAGATTTCAGTCTAACAGAGAAGTGAATGAGTGTTTAGACTGTAGTAGAATAACACTTAACGAGACTTATCAACCTCTCATGAGCTAGAAAATAAGACTCAAGACCAGCCCGAGTGGTTAAAGATGCCAGACCATCATCCGCGCTTCCGGAAGCTCGGGCTCGGCTCTTGGTCAAACTTTTGAAAAATCTTATACAACTAGGTCCGCGTCAATCTATTCCGCAGACAAGTGCCGCATTTCGTTATGGATTTCCCTAATGATTAGCCCAGCTCCATTGGCGCCCAAAATCCTCTGAAGCGCTATTTGCAATTCTTCTAGCGTGTAGGTGTTATCGCGCTCCAAGTCAATTTTGTATGCAGCTCTAAGGTTCTGCTTCAACATAGTTAGATTGTCGTCACCCAATCTGGCAAAAACTGCAAGGATTGCCTCGCGCTTGAAGCTTTCAGTCACTTGAGACATGCCTCAGAAAAACGTAGAATAGATCCAGAGTAAAAATCACTGTCTTTAGTAAATTGAGACACTTGCCCTTATTTTAGTAGATGAAGAAACTGACCCCAAAAAAGGTCATGGAAACTACATGCTCTTAAAGCCTAACTGACTAACAGGCGTCCGCCATATTCAGACAGGCAGGGGAGGGAAGCAATGGCTTCTCTACCTGCGTTTTGAACTAAACTGCCTATCCCGACAGATTCGCTCATGGGCGGCCTATTACTGACGAACCTGACGAATAGAATCTAATGATAGACAAATTATCGATGTGCTTTTTATGGTAAATTGATGTAGGGCAGACTGAGCAAATCATGTGCCCAATGCTCTCTGAATCGCGTGAATCTGTCATCAACGACTTGGCAGATCTAGGAGTAAGGGTCGGAGATATCCTCCAATATCAGCCGACATTTGGGCAACTAAAGCGGATGAGAGACAAACTGACTACCTTGTTTAAAGCACTGGAGAACTATCCCATACCACGGCCGGATGTATTTTACATCTACGCCGCAGGCGGCTTCTCAGAAGATCTCCGCGATGACATGAAGTGATAGACTGACTGGAATGTTATTTCTGTTACTTGCACCAGCATTTAGCCTCTGCTACTGAAAAGCAGCTAATCTCATGGCGAATTACGACAAGAGGAGGGGCAATCCTGCACGTAAAGACATCATTGTCATTACTCCGGGAAAGCGACCGACTTTGAGAAGGCTTTTACGAGTTTACGAATGCAGTAAGTGTTCAGCGCGTTTTACTAACAAAAGAGAATGGAACAAACACCGTTACGAACGCCATTCTTATTGAATTAATTGGATTGGGAACGGGAGTCTACGACTGGTGTCATCCGCCTAACGGCAAGGAGGGAACTGACTTGCCGTGATCGAGATCTGGGCCGACGTAGAGAGCGAGTACTGGAGCTGGCACCTAGGGGAGAGGGACTGTCTTATGTTTGCTATAGAGATGAATTACCATATCCACCTTTTCTTCGAACTTCTTGTCACAGATAGGACAGCGGATCGGAGTGGGATTGGACATTCACGATCCGGTCGAGCTCTACGCAATTCTTAAGCCGAATGACACTTGCAATATACATGACTGACACGTGCTTTAATCAGCGGGCACAATCTCCGTCAGAGTGTTCGACAAGTAGGAAGATGAAGTAGGCTGCTCTGGCTGGAATTTCGGGAATCCTGCAGAAAAAAGATGATGGGTCGGGACTTTCTATCTTGACGGTACTCCAGCCAGTCTAGAACTCTGAATTCGGTGCTTTGGTCGATATCCTTATCACCTAAAGACAGCGTTGTCTAATCCTATTGAATGTCCCGGCTGCTGTTGCGAATGAATATCTTGTGCCGAAAGATTATGTAAAACCTGATATCAAAGTTGGAAACTACTACATGCGATGGTATTCAACCTCGTATGGCATTCCACTGAAAGAGGTGGCGAGGCTGAAGAGATTCATCGTAGACATAGCACCATACCTGACAACTGTCCTCTACGAAACCGCTAGCGCGATTCAGAAAAGTGTCGGGGAAAAAACCAGTGCAAAGACGGCCAGACTTTTTGAAGATGCATTTTCGCCACGAGTGCTGACCACTCGCAGGATGGACGATATTTTTTATACTTTGCAAATGACGGCCGAGGGAACGACAACGATAGGTCGAAAGGAAACAATTACTTCGGAACGCAGTAAAACTGGGCTCGCTTTGAGCTGGGAATTGGGCGAACTACTCTTCAATAGGTAACTCTAGTTCTGTGGCGGGGATCACGGCCAACCGTTATTGCTCCTGCTAGATAGTAGGTTGAAAGGGCAGCAGCCAAAAAGGGTAATCAAGAGCAAACTGTGAATGAGTCATCTTGCACGAAAAAAATATTGGCTAATTGATCTATGCTTGCATCGATACGTTCGCAAAATCAATTCGACCTTTTCCGCTTATTTCTGGACTGATCCTGCAATTTGCCAGTCTTCTTCCTGCCTACAACCATTCTTGCTTTCTTCAGGAATACCTCAAGCTTGCCACATTTCTCGCATACATAAAGCGTGTACTGGCCATATCCCTTCAAAATGTCTGGAAGGTACTCTTCAACAGATAATTTGACAAAACTTACCTTGATTTCTCTTTGGATGTCTCCAGTCTCGTATTTCATTGCCCCGCCATCACAGTTGGAACATATTCTCTCTCCCATTGCTACACTAGTCAAAAATGACTTCTTATTATCCTTGACTTCATCCCGCGATGGGGAAAAAAATAAGCCTAAGAGAATGACGACATGGATTCACCTAATCATTGGCGCTAGCGTTAAAGATCGAGACTTTTTTCGTCTCCCAACTGATCCTATTCCATATCCTTTCATGCCCGTAATATCCGATGGTAGCCAAGATCGCATATGCAACCGTAATGATGGTCGTCTGACTGGCATTGGCTGTAAATGTCCAGGATAACACGCCCAAAATCGCGGTGACCAAGGCGCGGTATGAAATAGCCCTAATTATTGTGCGCTTTTTGCTCTCCATTGCTAATCACCTAATTGCGAAGGATTGCGTAGAGTATGGACTACAACCGACCGAAGAGCATCTCGAAACTCGCTATCATTTAACAAATCAGGCTCTGAAATCATCTGAATCACAAGACCCTGGTAAAGTCCCAACAAGATTCTGCTCGCCACTTCCGCAGAGCGTATGCCGGCTGGGTTGGAATATGCAGAAACATAAGGTGCAAGAAAAGACGCTAATTTCTCAGTCGTTTCCCTAAAACCCGCCTCAAAGGCAATTCTGAGCTTTGCGCTTCTTCTACTCTCTCCCCACGCTTCGATAAGCAATGCAGTGATTGTTGGGTGCTGTTCTACAGTCTGTCTCAGAACTTCTATCATGATGTCGGCAAGATGTTCTGTGGAACTTGCATGGCCTATCCTTTCGATCGCAGAACTGAGCAAGGCACCAGAGCCCCTAGACACTGCCTGCATTATCAGGTCTTCTTTGCTCTTGAAATAGTAATGCAATAGTCCTCTGCTTACGTTCGAGGCACGCGCTATGTGGTCGATGGTCGTACTAGTATAGCCTTTCTCGGTCAGGGCAGATAGGGCACCGAGAAGGATGGTGTTGATTTTATCTCCGCTTTCCTTTTTTACAATACAAGTCTCGGGTCTGGCATTTGATGAGCGGGAGTGGGTCTTCAAGCAACAATATTATCAACCAGCCGGCATAAAAATGTTGGTTGGACAGCCAACCAAACATTAATTAACTTGCAGTTCGTAACTATTGGCGTGATAAAACCATCAGTCTATGGCCACCTCGTTGACAGATACCTGTTTAATTTTCGCCTGGATGCGGACTATTTAGAATCTCGAGTTCCAGTTGGCTGGCTAAAACCTAGGCTCTTCAATGGATACGGCGTTGTTTCATTCTGCCTATTGAAGCTGAAAGGTGTTACTCTCTGGCCGCTACCAACATCAATGGGCATCGATTCGATTTCGTGCGCGTACAGGTGCGCAGTCATGGACATGTCATCGAGTGCTCCCGAGACGTCAGTGTACATCCTTGGAAGAAGCACGAACGTTCCAATCGTTGGCAAGCTAGGTACTGTGCTATTTTCAGGGGACATGAAAGTAATGAATGCCTCTATAGAGGAGAGACCGGATGCCTGCGATATCAGAGTTAGTGATAGCCAGGGCAAAAGTATTTTCGCCGCCCAAACAAAGTACTCAAGAGATCTGAATTCAAAGGTATTCGAATCAGTTGATGAATTTGTCACATTCATCAAAGGTGGTCTTTCCAGCTACACTCCTTCCACTCGCCCGGGTAAAGTGTCAAGGGTAGATTTGGTCGAGGACTCGAATACATACAGGCCAATCGACGCACATATTGATTATACCACATTGAGCGACGAATGGAAGGGTTCTGGATTGGAATTTGATAGTGCATTTCATGCGACCGGAGGACTGTATCGGTTGGCATATCTTGGCACTATTCCGGTGCAGCCGCGAACTGGGAAAGTTGGGAAATTGGCCGAAGTCTGGCCAGAAGGACAGGTGGGGTAAGAATTGGAACAACGACAAGAAAATGCTCATGTCGTCATGAGAGAACAGACGCATTCACCTAGAGAATCCAGGTCAGTGCCAATTAACGGCATTCGGGACATGGATAGAATATCCAATTCCGAACTTGCGATTGATAGTAAGAACGGGCTAATTTTCTCATCGTCGGTCATTCAGATTTCTGGAACCGCCAAGTTTCCATTAGATAATGCCGCATCTTTTTCAATATTGATCCTGGACGAGAATTCAGATGAGGTAGCTAGAATAGCATTGAGGCCAGAAAAGTCCGGGACTCTTTATGAAAGCTCTTTTACTTGGGACCTGAAGTCAAGATCCAATTCGTATATAAAATCTGGCCGCTATACGATTAGTCTAGCTGAACTATCAAATGAAGAGGAGATCGAGCTCTGTTCTGTAGAATGCATGGTAGCAGACACCCGGGAGATACTTGAAACCACGGCTTTATTGAAATCTTCACAGATATTTGATGATCCTGCGTCCAAGCGAGTACTTTCAATTTATGCTGATATCATAAGGGATATTGAAATTCGAATAATAGAGGGTCTAGAGGACAATCGATTCGACGAACCGTATTTCGTTGCTCGTACGACCGCCGGTTTTATTCGACAGATCTACAACGATATTGAGAATGACGGGGCAAGTCAATTTCGTCCTCTGATTGAAGAATTTGTGTCAAGAAATCCCGGTTTGGGACTGCGCGCGGATGATGAAAAATTCGGTTTACGGGCGCTCTTTGACTTTCTGGTTAACTATATGGCGGATCCGGAAGACTTAACACGCGCAACTGCTATGATTAAATGCGACTACCGCAATTTCACTGCAAATGATCGAAGTATCGTTCTTTCTGCCCTGGTATCAGGAATACTTCCGCATTGCATGAGTTTTGCACCTCCAAACAATGCAATTGGCAAAAAAACCTATGCACTAGTTGAACGTTTGCTTAAGGTTGGGATAATATACATATGTGCAAAACATATCGATAAGTCGATTTCAATCTGCCGAGCGACGCTAGTATAGACGGTGCATCTGGCAGACCACCTGAAATCGCACTTGAAGATAACACAATAAAATCTATTCTCTGATCGGCTTGTTTCTACGTTCAAATTCGACTCGGATCAGTATCGAAAACATGTCTTCAAGGTTGCAACAATAACATTTTTCATTAATGCAGATTGACCGATCGCTGTGACCGCATGTGCTGCATTTGCAATTCAATAGCTCTTCATGTTGGCTCAGCACATTTGGTATCATATGGCATGTCTAATGAATAGGGCAGCAACCTTGTTAGTCTAAATAGTACGAGAGGTAGACTCGGCGGGTTGCTTATTCTTTCCTCGATTGTGGCAGTGAAATGAGAGGATTATCGAAATCAAAAGGTCTTGCAACACAGTTATTAGAGTTTGGTATGACTAATCCTCTACTAAAGACAACGCTGATAAGGCGAATGATGAATTTACGCCGATTTCCGGGTCGAATCATATCAAGTCGTTATATGTCATGCATTACAAAGGATGTTACCATGGCTGATGAATTTGAAGTGAAAATAAGGAAAAAGAGCGAAGCTGAAAAAGACTTGGAGGATGCCTCAGACAAAGTTAAGGCTGGAGCAAAGGCAGTAGCTAACAAGGTTAGAGAGGCCGGAAGAGATCTCGAGTTGGAATATCGCAAGGAGAAACTTAAAGAAAAGATCGACTAAAATCCGAAGAACAAACTTATTTTTCTTCATGAAGCGAGTCCGGAATTCCGACTATACGTTCTAATCTATCAAATTAAATCACCTTCACAAACGAGAAGAGATAACTCATGAGTTCGAGGAGATGCTATATCAGGACTACGCGACAGCTTACGGCAATGAATACAAAAACTTTCTTCTGCATATACTTCCCTAAGCTTCACAACTAGCAAGTACCTTATATCACCTTAGTTGTTTGTGCCTGCAATACTTTCATCTGTTCCTCATGAACCTCGCTTGCGGTCATTTTTTGTATCATTGATATCAATTTTGAAAGTGGAAATGGCTTTGTAATCAAGTTGTCAATTGTTGTAGAAGGGAAAATAGATTCAAATTCTTTCTTGTTCACTTCAAAAGCCGTCATCATTATTAGCTTCATATCCTGCTTTATTTGTCGTATTCTTTTCACGAGCTCGAAGCCGTTCATTTTAGGCATTCTGATATCAGAGACCAAAACCTCACATTGCTTGCAACCCTGTTCTACATGTTGTAGGGCAAGAATGGGATCGGTGAATGCATGAACCTGAAAACCAGCATTTTCTAGACCTAATCGGACTATCCTAACAATATCCTCATCGTCATCAACAACCAAGATAAATTGAGGCGATACCATCATTACAGATATTGTGCCTGTATGAATATATAGACTATGTATGGTTTTGTACGAAAATGCACACATCTATTAAACCTTTTAACAATGCAAGTAGATGTACAGATATAGAAATCATATGCCAAAGGGTAGAAGAGCAACCAAGACTGCAAGCTTTAGGATTGACGATTCCCTTCTTAATGCGCTTGTGGACGATTCAAGTGCCAAACAGATAAGCCTCAATACCCTCGTAAATCACATCTTAAGAGAGTATATCGAGTGGTATGCCAACGCTCCAAAAGTTGGCTATATGATAGTGAGAAAATCACTGATGTCTGCTATGCTTGAAAAATTTAGTGAAGATCAGGTACGCCGGTTGGCAATACTTACGGCAAAACAGTCTAGGGAGATTAACTTGTTATTTACAAGCGAATACAACTTGGATTCAACTCTCAGAGTTATCGAATACAAGATGCGCCTGTCTGGTTATATTTACCGAAAAGATGTTCAAAATGACCATTATGTCTATACTATAGAGCACGGGATGGGGCCAAAATGGTCTCTGTATCTTGCAGAGCTCTTCGCAGCAGAGTTCAAAGAGGTTGATCATAGGGCAGAGTTTGAAAAGTTAGACAATGTACTTGCCTTCAAGGTACGCATATCGGAGGGGGGAGTCGATAATTAACGCAACTGAATAAGGAATTGTTAATTGAATGAAAGGGCTAGCACTACGATGCTATGTCGCGGAGAGCTGTCATATTATGTATTGTCAGCATAATCTATCATGTTTCCTGAACGCTCCATAATACGCCAATGTTGCTGTAGATAGGGCGACAACATACCAGTTGGGCGTGACAAAGCTGCCGTCCACATCTACTGCCCCTAAGTGGATTGAAGTCCAGTCCGGTCAAGCCCGCCCTTGGCGCAAATACCAGCGCACAAAAAATGCGTTTTCGATGAAGAGCTGAATGCAGCTGCCACGTAGTTTGCCCACGCGGAATATCGTGTGACTGGGTAAAGATCAAGCTCGTCAATAAATACAATATTGCCGTGTAAGATCTGGTTAGAAAATAAATGAGCGACACAAACTACTGGAACGCAGGTGTAATTGCTGAATTCCGTGAGAACCATGGGAAGGTGGGTGGCTATTTCAAGGGAGCACCCCTGTTACTTCTCCACCATACCGGCGCCCGGAGCGGCAAAGCCCGTCTTAACCCAATGATGTATCTCAAGGACGGCGATCGCTACCTGGTCTTTGCTTCAAAGGGAGGAGCCGATACCAATCATGATTGGTACTACAATATGAAGGCGCACCCAGATGTCCAGATCGAAGTCGGGGATGAAACCATCGATGCCCGCGGGGAGGAGATCACCGGCCCTGAGCGCGACGCACTCTACAAACGCCAGGCTTCCATATATCCGACGTTCGCCGAGTACCAACTAAAGACCAAGCGAAAGATCCCCGTGATAGCGCTCACACCCAAATCTTTGCGAAAATAGGGACACAACACTGTCTAAAGTGGGATGTCCAAAACCTAGGCTTTGGGACCTGTGAAATTATCTGCAAGGTTGTCAAATCCCTCCACCGGCACCCTATTCCTGTAGTAGAAAAAGAAGGCGCCGGGAGTTGACTGTCACTCCTCTGTTCGAGTAGATATTGAAACGGAAACGCGTAGACTGATTATTGTTAATAATGAGGCGGCAGCTGAGAAACACTTTCGGCACCATGAAGCACCGCAGCAATATGCATCACTACGTGGCTTATTATCGCCACTGTCGGATTGCCGGTCACGATATAGGCCAGGCTCATCACGCCGACACCTAAAACAACTACTATCACCTGAGGGCCGCGAAATTCAGGATAGCCAACATGGTACACCGCAATCATTAGAAGACTTGTTACCAGTGCAATTGCTCCAGCAATTGCCTTCTTTTTCAATCCTGAATCAGTCCATCCCCTTATCTTCATGACCTGCCAAATTGCAAAGACCGGGAACACTGACAGGAAGATGCCATCAAGGCCACCATACACGATGCCTGACCACACTATGTCAATTGCCAGCTCGAGTCCTCGAGGTGGCGCGGAAGCAGGCTGAAGAAGCACTGCTTGAACCGCGTAAAAGCTGATGGGTATTGTAGCCAGAAGACCCCAAACTAACTTGTGCCTGAGCATTGCTGCTAAACTTACGTTGTTCGAACGAGTGTATGCATAAAGAAAGATGCTGACTGGTACGACATAGGCAACCAAGAAAATATCACGAGGAAGGAGCAATATGCCCGTGAAAATAGATGGTATAGCAAAGCCAAGGGCGAGCCCTGCGACTAGCCATAACGATTGATGTTTTGCTGCAGACCTTCCTAGGCTAAGTTCCATGGTTTTTTAACTTGACGACGAGCCTTAACTTGTCAGGGTACTTTGCAATGCAGTGCAAACCTCTTTCATATATTGTTGATAAAGGAAATTTACTTCATGGAAACGGAGGAAAATAATACTATCCCTACAGGAATGGGCTGGAGAATAGCTGCAACTATTCTAACATTCTTCGGTGCAGTAATCGGCATCATTCTGTGGCTGTTTTTCTATGCGGAAAACTTCAATGTCTATCAGAAGATCGCTATCGTCGTGGTCATTCTCATAGGATTTGTTGCAGTAATGGGTGCCAGCTGGGCTTCTTGGGGTATGAAACAGACAGCACGTCGGAATGAGAAGGGCGGTACTCAATCATGCTCAGATTGATTTCAAAAAGGCCAATAAGCATCAAGATAACAGTGGCCTCCTTACTCTTGCTAGCGTTCACATCGATAGGCGGTGGCAGGATACTTTTAGATGATCCATCTGGAAGTTCAATGGGCATCCAGTCCATGATGCCATCCATGCCGCTTAACCTGCATGATTTCTTTCTTGTTGGTGTCTGGTTGATTGCCGTCTATGGCGCGGTTCCTATCATTCTAGCTGTGGGATTGTGGTTCGGCAAAAAGTGGGCATGGTTGGGAGCCCTTGGTCTAGGAGCGGTACTGGTCACATGGATATTAGGTGAGGATACTTGTTCTATTCGTTCGGATTCACAATCTTTTATCCATTGATCGGCGGGATTGGGTTGCTAGTAATTGCCATGCTGTGTTTTCGGTCAACTAGAGAATACTGCAAAGCTTAGGTCAGGAATAAGCGACGTAAAGAAAAAACGGATGACGCAAGCCTTTGCAACCGCTATCGGCACGCGGATCTTCAATTCCGTTATCACCTTAACTTAGTTAAGAAAGAAATATTGCCTCCTGAGATGACAATAATTAAGCCAATAATCCGGCAAAATTGAAAGGGGAAAAAAATCAATGACTACAAAAATAACAATCTTGCTCGGCATCTTAATTGTTGCATTGGCAGCTGCAAACGTCTATTTCTATCAGAAATCAGCCGCAATGGAAAATACGATAGCGCAGCTAACAGAGACTAACAAAGACCTGCGAGATACTATTTCAAACAATAACCAAAGTTCAAGCATAGTATCACCACCGACCGGCAATGCGACACTAACCCTTCCGTCCAATCCACCACAAATTAGCAAATCCTTACCCAACGGCACAAGTCAGTCGATAGCAGCTGTTGCAGTAAAAGCAGTGCCAGTCACAGATGGGTTCTTTCAATCCGTGAAGTACGAGGGCACTGTTATGGATATTACAGTTGATATTCGCGAGGGACGAGGGCTTGTTCTAGTCAACACCGGAGACCCCAACGGGTGTAGACTTTCAAACATCAGCAAGGACAGCAGTAGAAGTAACTCAGTCAGTGACAGGCGCAGATCTGAGCGAGCGTGATGTCATCTTTTCAATCAAATCAAAGGACAGCGCCAGCGACCTTCAAGCAGTAGATGGACCTAGTGCAGGAGCAGCTATGACTGTCCTGCTTGCCGCAGAGCTCGATGCTGCAGGATACAATACTGCACAGATTAAGCAAGACGTGCTCATGACGGGGACGATAAATCCTGATGGAACAGTTGGTCCTGTTGGCGGAATACCCGAGAAAGCAATAGCGGCCGGTCAATATGGTGCCAAGACTTTCCTAGTTCCTTCAGGCCAGGCGGTTTATAGTGAGCAGGTTTGCGAGGAGAGACAGGAGGGACCTTTCATATATCGGACCTGCAGGTCAGAGGAAAAGCCACTATCAGAATATGCAGAGAAAAACTATGGGATGCAGGTCATTGAAGTAGAGAATGTCAATGACGCTCTGGCTTATTTCCAATCCTGACAGATAGGTAGCAATCCCGCAGAACTTTTGATGGAATGGAATATCAGGCATTACCTAGACGTCCTTGTTACTGCTATGTGATGCCTGGATTTCTAACGCGGAGCTGTAGACAAAATCTACGCCTGTTCTGGACTCGTTTCGGTATGAGCCTGCCAGCATTCGGAACAAAAATCGCCTTCCTCATGAAAGATTTCGGCCTGCCTTAGTTCACATTTGCAACAGAGATCTAACATGACGGGCAATTTCAAGCTCATGAAATTAAACAGTTATGCAATGAGTTTATGTAGTGACCGTAAAGCTATGCGATCAATAAAAACGCCTTCGTTCTGTTATTCATATCAACTGAACACCGGCCGGGATTACCACGCAATATGATCTGATGAAAAATACGTACCGAAGAAATCCAAGCGTCCTAAAGTAGCGTGAGGACAAAGTGTGAATTTGTCGCGCGAAAAAAGCTTTGACTAATAGTTCTATTCCCGCATGTCGATTTTTCTCACGCCTACTTCCATCACCATGTATGTGGCGCCACTCATCTGAATAATATCTCCAGGGGCTACAGTCTGATGGCTTCTTTCTTTTAATGGCAACCCAAACGGCGCGGTCGAGCCGTCCAGCTTGAGCCAGAGCTTGCCAATCGTTATTAGATTCTTGAATTCGTGTTCCCCTACAAGCTCGTACATCGTCTCTATGGCTTGCTGGCTAAGTCTGTCTTTCTTGAGCCAGAGCTCTGCATCAGGCTCGCTGCAGAAATAGACCTTCACCTTCATCTGGTTCTATTCCTTCAACTGCTCTTTATCTGCACTAGTAGGAGCTACTTTGTAGTCTTCATCAGTAATTTGCTCGGGAGTCTTTTGCGGTTGCATTTGTTTCATTGCACCAAGAATTTCTTGCATTTTTCTATGATGTCCTGCTTTTGTAAAGTCGCCTGCTCTATTTGCGGCACGTTCCATTTCTCTATGATAGGCAAGCTGTTCATCTATTGCAGTAGTGTCAGAGTAATCGGTAGTCATGTTGTCCGCGAGATAGTATACGTCGACGTCTCTTTTGAGCATTTAGTCATAATTTCAGCATGACAAGATTGATTCTGCGAATAAAAGAGCGGGAAGCTGCGGTTAATGGATAATGAATATGCATTTACACCGATTGCTCATCAGGTCTTTCCGAACCACAGCTACGGCATGAACCCATCACTTCTTCGAAGGGTTTGGCGCAATCAGGACATTCGCCGTACTCTTGAATATTTGCTGCCATGCGGACACCTCGACTTCATCGGTTTTATAGGTTTGTTGAGGCAGACAGCCAGCTACAAGTTATACTCTCCAACAATCTTCCAGAAGCTAACATGCATAACCTCATTCGCGCCTCTAATGATGGTCATTTTTGTGCATGGATCCTAGCAGTCTTAAATTGCTAACGATGCTTGGCAGTCGAATATGTCTTCAACGTCAACACTTAAACTATCTCGGTTATTTCCTCTTAACGTGGATCATATTCTAGGTAGAATCAAAGGAGTAAAACCAGAGGATATCAAAGCCGCGCTTATGACGGATGTAGAAAAACATTCCAACGAAGGGCTTGTTCTAAGACACTTTTGGAATAACGCCGATGATGAGAATGAAACTCTGTTTATCTTTACCACTACCAACTTGGATCACGCAAGAAAATTCATTGAGATGGAGCATTCAAAGGCGCGTCAAGAGAACCCGCATGCAACTCTGCCGGAGATCCTGTACCTAAAAGGCGCCTAGCAGTGTAGGACCAGGCAATGCATTTTTGCAGAATTGAGTAGTGAACGGAGCTACCACAGATGACGATGTTGTTACCCCAAAGAACGCGGGTAATGGATGCTACAAGATAGCAACCGCACGGGCGAACTCGGCTAACAATATTTGCATAATCTGTAGAATCGACAGTGGCGCCATACAATCTCTGGGAGTCGGGGAAGTTTCGGTAATTGTATACAAAATGTAGAGCAGCGAAGTGAAAAATTAAAGCTTAGGACATAACGGTCTAACATAAGGTAGAACTACAAATAGAGGATGGATAGAGCTAACTTCTAGAGGTAGATACAGAGAACAGTGACGAACTGGTCGCTAATCACCGATGTTTTTGCAATGTTCTACTCGTAATTCTTGCCGTTCCACCAAGTAGAACACCATTTGAACGCGTTCTAAAGAGTAGACTTAGTAACCTTCCCATTCCTTTACATGTGACTGAAATGTCTGACCAAAGAGATTCACGACAAGACAGCCACATGGTAAAATCAGTGGCTATAATCGCGGTCCTTGCAATCGGAGTTTTTGCTGCGGCCCTGCTGGCCTCGCAACAGCTCTCGACGGCATCGGCACAAACAAACGGAGATACGGACAACGATGAAAGATCGACAGTATCCACATCTGGAACTGCGACTACAAAGGTCAATCCAGACAAAGTTTCCCTGACGGTGGGAGTTGAGACCGATGGAGCCAACGCAACAGAGGCTGTTTCAAAGAATGCAGACCTCATGCAGAAAGTCATCGCTGCTCTAAAGGGTCTTGGCATAACAGATGACCAGATCAGCACAGGCTACTTTAGCGTCTACCCTACATACGACTACGAGTACCCTCCTTGCATCCTTAGGGAAGGAGAAGGAGGCACAATGTCAGATGGTAGTGGTAGCAACGACTCAAGCGTAACAAATGCTAGTCCCGCAATCTACCCGCCTCCTTATGAATGCCAGCCAAAGAACATCATAACCGGATACAAAGCGTCAAACAGCTTGACAGTCACATTGGAAGGCAATGCTGACGTAGGTAAAGTCATTGATACAGCGGTTGAAGCAGGAGCCAGCAACATTAACGGAGCCTACTTCTTTGTATCGCAGGAGCTACAGGAGCAGATCCGCGAAGGCTTGATAGAGGATGCAATAGATAATGCAAGAAGTCGCGCCGACAAAGCCGCATCGGCAGTAGACATGAACGTGACTGGCGTAAAATCAATCAACCTGAATGATGTCTACTTCCCCATATTCAACGAGAAGTTTGCATCAGCTGACGCCGGTGTAGCCGGATCAACGCCTATACTCCCAGGGGAACAAGAGATTTCCATGACAGTCCAAGTGACGTACTTTATCGGATAAGCTGGGCTTATCCCTCTCTTTCTTTTTGAAACCTGAAATACTATTTGAGAGTCGACCCTGCTGAATATGTGCTCAAAGGCGCACTGGCAAGGGCCGTAAAATTTGCAGCACCCATGCTGAGTTTTTGGGCTCGTTGCTCATCTATAATACCGGTTTCCTAGTTGTATCGGATACTTTTGAGCACCATTGTAATAGTTCCTAATCGTAGCTATAGGTATGAAGTTCACAAAATACAGTCTCTGTGTCGTGGGGATGATGATCGGGATCGCAGCGCTCGTTCTAATTCCTATCCTGAGCATCAAATACAGCCCGTTCTGATTAATTCAGAACATGCGCGATAAGGCGGCTTTGGAGCCTGGTAGCGAATGCATATTCACCTACGCGTCACTTAGTTGAAGATATACATTAGTTATTCGTGGATCTAGAAGGATAAACTAGAACGAACTACGGTGTACTGAAGTGTGACTTAGTCATGGTTAACATACATGAGAGGGAACAATTACTATGAATTGCAACAACTGTCGAAACAAGAAGTCTGTGGCCGAAATGAATTGCATTCCGGTATGCAGGCGTTGCTTTCAAAAAATGATAGAGAACCACGTCACAACCAAGAGAGGCTATCTTGTTCACTGAAAGCATAGTGACGCGATCTCTATTTTTTTACCGATGAGCGCATAAAGAGCCAACAGTGTAGGCCGCTGAAAGACTCTTTGAAGCAGAAGAAAGGAGTTAGCCGTTCCCGACGTTCTACTTCCATTCCCAGATCTTTAGGAGAAAGTTTCCGGCCTCGTCGATATCTACCTCCCACACTGTCATTTCGTTGATTAACTTGGCAAACATAGTAGATGCCGCTTGCGCAAAAGTTGAGCCTCGGTAGATTGCCTTGAAACCGGCTCCAGTGGAACGTCCTATTCCCTGAAACTTCAAAACTTCAGAATCTCCTGCACTTGAAGTGATAATTCCATTCCCTTCCATGTAGAGAGCTCCTCCAGGTTGGGGGGTTATGATGGCCGTGTAAAGTTCACTGACCTCTATCCCCAAAAGCTTGCCCGTTGCCTGATACGATGCTTCCATCTTCCCGTTTTCGAGAACTCTTAATGCGGTAATCTTTCCCTTGCTCTCCTGAATGTATTCTCCTATTGCCATGTCATTGTCGAAGATGCAACGCAATAAAAAAGGTTCTTAGGACCGTAGCATTGCTAAACTAGCCGATTTTGCCGGGGGACGTTGTTAACAGAACGACTACTTTCTTAACAAGGCGGAGTTGCTTAACAAAGCTTCTAGCACCATAAAGCATTTGTAGTAAATCGCAGAAGCGTACGCCCCTGAATCCAGATCGCTGGCAGGAGCGAGAAGCACAACTAAAAAAGGGTGAATTGCGCGGGTTTAATAGTCTTGACGAACGATGGTTACGATGACAAATATTCGAAAATTCATGCGTAGTCATAACCCCTCCTTCTATAATCCCAGGACCGGACTTTATGATAGCAAGTCGGGTAGCTTTCTAACGCGTGCTGATGCTAAATTAACTAGTTGGACGTGTCAGAAATGCCAGAAGGGATTCCCGTCGAGATTAGAGCTAAATGCTCACAGGGACGAGGTTCATTCGTACTGAGCAGAATCTTTCTAGTTGCAAGCGATTTCAACTGCCTTATGTTTTAAAACAATTGCGGCCGTGAGATACGCCTGGCAACCATGTGAAGAGGTTACAGGCTACTCGTCGAACCTCAATGCTTTTGTGAGCGTGACGAGGAGTGGGTTCACAATAATCATGTCACTTGATGCTGTCCATCTTGGCTTCACCCGAAGACGTTTCATAAGATATGAATGCAGTAAAGTAAAGACGGGTTGTAGTGGAAACATTTGGTCTAACCGGAATTGCATTGGTTCTAAACCTGATATCGACTATCTTTCCCTTTGCTTCAACTTCTTCTATTGCGTCTTTGAATTTTTCTTCAAATGCCGTTTCACTCTCGGACGTAACTACTTTTACTTCACGCACATGAAAGTGATGCCGACCATTTTATTTAACCCCTTCTCCAGCACTTCAGGCTCCAGCTCGGACATCATTTCTCCAAACAGTTTCATGCTCTCTTCGCGTAGCCGAAAAGCTCGAGGTCCTTAATTTCTTGGTCGAGGTTCATACGACCAGCTGATGTATGCTTGTTATAACGTAGCTAGCACTTTAGGAGCAGGGAGAACTACTCTCCTTTCCTTTCTTAATTTTTCCCAATAGTATAGTCGGCACCTGCGAGATGCTTATCACAATATCGTTGAAGTATTGTCGCATCCTCAAGCTGAAAAAGTGCTTCAGTAGTCGCAACCGCCGAACATACGATGCAAAAGCCGGGTAGTCTCTTCGTGCTATGTAATGCCGGCCTAGTTTCGAATGGTTTCATGACTGCTGTCTATTGCTCCTACCTATATGCTATTACTCGGCAAACTAGTCCGACAATATAGCACAAGCGCAGCTTGAACCAGGAGGATGTAAGAGAGCCGGGACGGTGGGCAGGGAGTCAAAAAGCATGAAGGGCTTTCACATAGTGGACGCAAAATATGGCAAGCCAGACTTGGACCAGAAATCGCTTCTAGGTGGTAATTATACCTGCCAGTTTCGTAGCATCGCCAGCAATGACATGATTTACAATTCGCTTGTTGTATACAATAGAACCAGCATTAAATTTGAACACACTGCCGATAATTCTATCTGGGAGATGTCTATCTACTCTTCCACCTCTCATTGATTCTTCATGTACGATTGATACAATGGCACATGCAATAGAGTTTGCTAACGTCTTTGTTATGCTTGCAATCTGCTTGGGCATTATCTTGGTGCACAAATCGATGCATTTAGTCCTGACAATTGCGACCAGCTTTAACTCATCGCATATGTGGTTGATGCTCGCAGCGACAAGAACTGAAGAAGACTCGTTACCTTTCTCTAACATGATGCGGTATATAGAGCCAGTCTATTAAACCTGCTTACGTTCTAAATGCTAAATATAAGCATACATACGGTGGCTTGGATTCCCTCAAAACTGGCCGTCGCCTAATAATCCTTCCAATATAGCGTGGTGCTATCCGCTACGATGCTGGATCTACAGCACTTGCAGACAGAGACGGCCACATTCATGTTGTTATTTTGCAGGTCTTCCTTTGACCCGAATTGAATTCTTGCGCGCTGTTCGTTACTGCATTTGTTACATTGGATATAAACTGGCACATGCGGTATGATAGGACAGTCAGTAATAGAGTGTTCCGAACTCCATAGTCGGAGCCGTTGAAGCATTGACGCCAATAGCGCAACTGCGACTTGCAATAATGGGAGCCATTGTCTTGCACCGACATCTGTCGATACTGGCCCCGACGAGGTAACAGTGTCGCTGATAAACGTCTGCAATTCCCATACAAGCGCGGGATCAGGGAGCACGTTCTCAATCATAGTCTACCACAAATACTGGATGAGATAGGCTCCTCTGCTTGAGCGCCTGAGCTGTCTACATAGCTCGTTTTTTGTTTAGACCGATGAGTGTAGAGCCGACCTACAAGAAGCTATTCATTAAAAAAGAAATGGCTCCGGCCTAACCTTTCCTGCTAATAGGTATCTGGAGCCACGTAATAGCCGGTGATCATTGTTTTATAGCCAGACAAAAGACTTGCCTCGGCTGGAACTTGGGAAAGCGCCGTAGCAGTATCGATGTTGTAGCTCAGATAATTCAAATGGCTAACGGCGGAGCAACAAGGACTGGGCTCATGAATGCCTGTGGCCTGTCATACAAATCTCTAAAGAAACATGTCATACTCCTAGCTGAAAAGGGTCTACTAGAGTATGAACCGATGGGAGAAAAGTACAAGCCGACAGAGAAAGGATATCAGTTCCTTCAAACGTATGATCAAATGAACATGCTTACTGGTTTGATCGATGTGATGAAGCAGCGTCATTTCTAGATCCCGGTTATTTGGTAAAAAAAGAAAAACGTGCCCTCAGGCACTGGAGTCATCTTTTTAGTACGGCAGCTGTCCTGTGATTCTTCTTTTCATTACCATGAATCCGCCAAGGACTGCCAGCGAACTTGCGACCAGAGCTAGAATGCCTATCGGGGATTCTGGCAACACAAAGAACGAGCTTACATCGAGGTGGTGTGTGACTCCGTCGCCTTTTAGGCTACCTGGAGATTCAAAGCACGCATAGATATCCAGTGCATCGCCCTGCTTTGCATCACCTGGGAGGGTGAATGAGTCATCTACGGAACCAGATGGATTTGGCAGAAGAAGCAGATTATCATGGATTGTAGTTCCTTCGAGGATTGCAACTACTCGGACCCTGCTTGTGCCTGTTCCAGTGTCTGTAGTTGAGGCTTGAAGCTCAATTTCATCGCCCGGCAAGTATGGACCTGGCGTGACAATCGTTAGTATGTGATCAGTGCTTGGCTGCCCTACATACTGTTCACATTCTGATGGCAAAAACGGTGGATCGTCACTGTCTGCATATGACATCTGATTCAGGCTACTCGCGCTAGCAGTAGCTACTACTGCAAGTGCAACTGCTAAAATCATACGATTGTAGACTTTGGTCATCAACTATGATCGATTTTCCATTGCTTAAAAATGGGTAAGGACTTGAGACGACGTTGTTATCTACCTGCTATTATAGAGACAAGTATGCGAGGGAATGGAAAAATCCACTCACAAGCAGATTACCCTTCAAGTTCGAGCACAATCAACGACAAAGACGCACCGAAGGATAATTTCAAAGAGCCGATAAGCATCTTGATTTGTACTGCAAATTATAACTGATTCAACTAAAAGTAACTATTCCAATTTTATTTTTAGCCAGGTCAAGAACCATGTAAGAATTTACACGGCAGCGCAAGTCCCCTGCATTGGCTTGCATCAGCAGAGGTTGAAGGCTTTTACCGAAATGTGCATAGGCGCTCGAACTAGAAACTAGGGCGATGGCATCAACTAGAACATTTCTTCTATGATTTCACCGCTAATGCTTTAACCGACTCTGAATGACATCCTAATATGGCCATAAGATTTCGATGTAACGAATGCAGTATCGTGTTTAGCGGAGAAGGTGCATCAAGGCATTATCTGAAGAATCCGACTCACAAGTTGAGAAAAATGCCGCCTATGGTCTTAGGATCGGTAGGGATTGGAGATATAACTGCGTAAATGACGCCTTGTCGCTTTTATCAATCGCATCAATTCTCCAATAATCTTTTGCTGCTGGAAAATCCGGCCCACAGCGACCACTTCAAACGGGTCCTTTGCAAGGCTTGCTTTCTCCAGGATTTCAGGCTCCAGCACTGGCATCATTTGCCCGAATAACTTTCTGTTTTCTTCCCTCATCTCGTAGCCGAAATGCTGGAGCTATTTGATCTCTTGATCACTGCTCACGGACAAAGCTGAAATTAGCTCCGTGTAATCAAGCAGGCGCCCCAGGGAGGAGGGAGTCCAACAACCGCGCTTTTCTCATAGTCCGCTCAGACATTCACGAACAAAGTTACGGGTATATTTGCAGCTATGATGTTATGTCTAATATCATCATAGCTAGTTAAGTAGCTAATTGACGTAAATCCACTAACTAATGTCAGCTAGAATCTCTAACGGAAAATCTCTCAGACCCATGCTGATAGTTGCGGCAACCTCGGCTCTCCTGCTGGTTCTTGCCCTTCCATTGGCGGCTCTTGCGCAAAATCCACATTTCGTTAAGGGGCCGACGGATCCGCCGGACAAGATCGGAATAAACACCAATACTGTAACTTTGAGCACCAGCTTCAAAGCGGCCGGACTAGGAAGTGATCCAATCAACGTATTCTTGACTGCGAGCAATGTCGAGCTAGTGACAGAGTGCATAAACCACGGCAACCACAGCCCTCCAGGACAATCCGACACGGGCGAAGTCACAGGACCAACTCAGACAATCGATCCGCGCAATGGACAGATAACAGCGACTGCGACAATTTCAGTAACAGTGACAAAAGCACAAGCAGGCTGTCCTGACGGTATGAGACCGATCATAACTTCGGCAACATTCGAGGATCTAGAGCTCCACGTCCAGGACGAAGATGGTAACGACCTTCTTGTATATGACTTTGGAGACGTAGATCCATAGTCAGGTCCACAAATATAGAATAGGGCCAATAGCCCCGTCCTATTTTTTTTAGAAGAATCTAGCTGTTCTAAGAGGTAACGTAAAAGGCATCAAACCAAAAATAAGTCAGGAGAAATTGCCCCACCCTCTCTCTAAGTATGAGGAATGGAGTACTATGGAGTCATCGGTGAATTCTGGCCGCACCATCAAGGGAATGACATACACCAGCTCAATCCCGCAAAACGTCATAGTGGTGTTGGAGAGAAAAAGTAAACCTCTAGTTATTCTGCCTAGCGCCAGAAATAATTATTTAGTTATTTTCTCAACAGTCTAAAGGCATGGGTCCATTGATTTCTGAGAAATCCGGGGATGCACCACAGTATACACAGTGGTTCTATTGCTCGCGCACTTTCCGCCAAACCCATATCTTCAATTTCAAAACCAAACTTCTCCAATACTTGCGATACTTGCCTCTTGGCTCCTTCATTATTTCCGCAAATAAACATGGTGGGCTTTGCGCCTCCAAAATCTGGGTTAACCATCCGTGCATTTCCGATGCTATTCAATGCCTTTACAAAGTGAGCATCTGGCGCGATTCTTTGAAGCCGTTCCATTAATGATTCATCAAGAGTGGTAAAGAATTTGAGTACGCCATTTTGTGGTGGTGCATCGGCTATAGGATTAGTCGCATCGATTATTGTTTTTCCTGAAATTGCACCTTTCACTTTCTGCACGACTGATTCTGCAGCTGTGCCTTTTACACACAAGATAAGCATTTCGGATGATCGAGCGGCCTGCTCAAACGAGGCAGTTTCCAATCCCGGGTGTTCATGCTTAAATTCTGAGAGCTTTTCAGCATGATCAGTCCCAATTATCACCTGATAACCGTATTTCAGAAATCCATTCGCAAGTGTTTTTCCTACATCGCCAGATCCAAGAATACCAACTTTGGTCATATTGCAGATGATCTAGGTATGTGTTGATTCTAATACTTATTGACGATTGAGCAAAAGTGTTCTTTCTCCGACACCGGCAATTCGACTGATGCAATGAACAAGGATAAACCGATGCCTTTTGAAGTGGAGCGCATTGCCTCTGGAGGATTTTCCACGATAGTTAATTATGAGGCTTAGACTACCTTTTTCGAGTATCCCTGCAGACAATACATCATTCCTTGGAAGAATTTAATAGTGATTGATGCCTGCTTTCCATCGTGATCGGAATCTTGAGAGTACAAGCTGTTTTTGACGAGGATCATTTTGAGGTGTACTAGAAGTGGTTGATGCAGGGACTATAGCTGGAATTATTGTTGCGGTGATCATAGTTGGAGTCATTGGATTTGTTGCCTACAAGAGGATTTCCGAATCCCGAGCGTATTCAAAAGGCGGATACCCAGGCGGCAGAAAAGTAACTCCGGAAGGAGAACCTCTTGAGGATTCACGTTCATATTCTGGAAGCTCCGGCTTCCCAAGGAAAATAACGAGGCTGATAATTCCAATTGTAGTTGGAGTCATTATCGTGGCAGTAATTCTTGCTTCTAGCCTAAAGATCGTTGAAGCAGGCAACAGGGGGGTTCTCCTCCAGTTTGGCGCCGTCGATACAAGCCGATCACTCCCCGAAGGCCTTCACTTTATCACGCCATTTAGAGACAATATCGTGCAAGTTGAGGTCAGGACTCTAAAGACGGTAGAGAGTGCGGCATCAGCGTCCAAAGACTTGCAGGATGTCCGCACAGAGGTGGCACTGAATTATCATGTCAGCCCTGATAACGCCCAGGTCCTCTATCAACAGCTAGGGTTTGAATATTCAACCAGAGTTATCAGCCCTGCGATTCAAGAATCAGTAAAACAGGTCACAGCCAGGTTTAATGCTGAAGAGTTGATTACAGAAAGAGAAACTGTAAAGAACGAAATCGAGCAGCAGATAAAGCAAAGACTGGCAGCCTACAACGTAATCGTAGAGACGATCTCGATCACTGAGTTCAAGTTCTCTGACCAGTTCACTAGGGCAGTGGAAGCCAAGGTGGAAGCTGAGCAAAGAGCCCTCCAAGCACAGAACGAACTTCGTAGAATCGAGATCGAAGCTCAGCAGGCTGAGGCAAAAGCCGTAGGCGACCAGAAAGCAAACGTCGCAAGAGCCGAAGGCCTAAGGCAGGCGAACATCCTGGAAGCAGAAGGCGAAGCTGAAGCAATCAAGATAATCGACGAACAGCTGCGGAACAACCCTAACTATTTGGATTGGCTTAAAACCCAACGCTGGGACGGAAGACTTCCATTGGTAATTGGAGAAGGCGGCACTCCCTTTATTCAAATTCCGACTGAGGATCTAGAACAACAGCCACAATAGCAGCAAGATCAAATCGCGGCGCGGGTTTTACTCTCGCACTGGATTTACGTCCGTTTGGAAGGGGATTCCATTCTTAAATTTCAATTAATTTCCACCTTGCATATATTAGCGATAAACTAGATCTAATGATCGCAACCTCATTCTGAGTCTAGTTAGAAACTTGTTGATGCCTCGCCAAGTTGAGCTCGAAAGTGTACCGTAGTCCTTAGTTCTTTTACGCGGTCATGGCTGCCCTTTCTTCTATAATATCCAGAGCTTTTCTGATGTAGGCGTTAGTGATGAGCGAGGGTAGTTGCAACCTGATATCTCTAGGTAGAGAGTTGTTGAGTCTTTGGAGCATATTGATCCTCTCGTCAGTGTTATGTTCTTCCCTGATAGCTGTTAAAGCAGCACGAAGCGAATTCATTTCGTATTAATAGGTTCTACCTTGCTTATAAGAATGGATGAAATGATCATATAGAACTTAAAATCCTGAACTTAATAGCCCCAAAAGCACTGCATAGATTTATTCAGCAATATGCCAAGATTTAGTAAGGTGCATCCGCGTTGTCTCGAGGTATTGGAGGAGTGGTTGAATAATGGATACACAGCTTAAGCTCGTTACTTCCGTCGCCCCGTATGTCACTACTGCTAATGCCCTCCAAGCTATAAAGCTGGCACATGAGGACGGATTTTCGGGAATAGAGCTCAGTGAGGATCATGTCCATTGCCTAGTCAACGTCAAGCCTAGTTCGCTAAGACTAATGGAAGAATATAGCTCCGACAAACATATGCTAAACTCCATCCACAAGACACTTCACAGGCCAAGCATTGATTCTACCTCTGAACCTGAAAGGAAACGCGCAGTATCTTACACGCTGAAAACTCTTGACTACATGGAAAAAGCCGGAATCAATAGAATGGTTCTTCATAGCTTTAGTGATCTTCCTGCTTTTTTCACACTAAAGAAAGAGCGCGCAAACGCAGCTGCTTATTTTGTAGGCTGCAATGCGGTAAAGATTTACGGATTGCTGGCCCCCGCCATCAAGGTCTATAGAGAGAAGAAGAAAGAGCAAATAGAACAATGCTTTCTCCGTTCGCTGGCAGAGATTGCAAAGTATGCTGCAGACAAGAGCATCAATGGAAAACCAATTGAAATTGTGTTTGAAGAGCATTATGCGGACAGCATTGATTACGACGGCATTTCGTACGGCAGCGGGGTTTTCTCTAATGTTATCCAGGGAATTGACACTGCTCACCACTTGATACGAACCGGACAAAACCCTGACCTCTCAGAGATCTCTGGGCCGATTCATTATCACGCTGTTGATACAAATGGCATAATAGATGATCACAGGACGCTGGGGAAGGGAAAGGTAGATTTCAGGCGATCTCTGTCCTCGGTCATAGAGAGACGCCTCACAAACACTATAGTAATTGAAGATGGCAATTGGAGATCAGCTCTGGCATCAAGAGATGTTTTGCACACAATGATAAGGCGGGCCGCGATGCTCGCCACCTGAAGTGATTCTGCGCACTCGGCAAATCCGCCTACTATTCGGGATATAGGCCGTCGGTCTTTGCCGCCATGATAAAGTCATTTTTGTGTAGACCGCTTATCTTGTGGGTCCACCAGCTCACTGTCACCTTGCCCCATTCAGTAAGAATATCCGGGTGATGCCCTTGTTCCTCAGCGATCTGACCTACCTTGTTTGTAAATGCGAGGGCCTGAGCAAAATCGTCGAAATGAAATGACCTTTCGAGTCGTTTTATGCCTTCCTTTTCTACTACAGACCAAAGTTGGAGCTCCCGATAGAACTGGTCTATCTCGTCGTCGGTAAGGGTAGGCATGCCACCACGGCAGGGTTCGCATTTCATTTCATCTAGTTCCAAGCCTGGACACAGAACAATATTACGTCATAAGATATTTAGTTTTCCTGCAAAGATTTTCTTACGTATCTACCGCCAATGCTTACTCCACATCCCTGCCCACATGAATGTGAGAAGTGTGAACGCAATCGCAGTAATCCCAGTAGACAAGTGGGTGGCGACAACTAGTGGTTGAAGATCTGAGGTTGCCGTCAGATATCCCAAGCCAAGCTGCGCTGAAATTATTGCGGCAGCAATTATAGCAGCCCTTTTCGCCTTCTTTGAACTTGAAGGAACAATAATCGCTGTCGCGTAGACGGAACCTGCTGTTATAGCGGCGAGGACCCTGTGCACGTATTCAACCAAGTATTCCTCTTCAGGTTGGGCGAACAAACCATTAGGACACAGCGGCCATTCTGTGCATGCGACGCCGACCTCTTGGCCGCTAAAGTATACGCCGACGATCATTGTGGAAAAAACGAGCGCAATCGAAATAAATGCTACAACAAAAGTTGACCTTTTCAGATGCACATCGGCGGCAAGGTCCTTCAACATTCTTCGCCTTTATCGATCTCGAGAAACGCGATGCCAATTTTAGTCTATTGTCGGCAAGCAGATGATTCATCTTGATGTCCAAGTCCTGCGAGCTATTATAAGAGACAATTGGATCAGCATGAACAGCCCTTGAACACAAGCATGATCCGGAACTCAATAAGTAACAGAAATCTGATCGAATTTAGCTATCATGGATATCCAAGAGTTGCCGAGCCACACGTATACGGCATCAAGAATGGCAAGAGGCAGATTCTCGTATATCAGGTGGGAGGCTTGACATCCAGTGGCAAAGTACCAGACTGGCGGCGCATAAATCTGGATGAAATCGTAGGCCTGAAAGTGGCAACGAATCAAACGTTTGCTGGACCACGCGACAACAAGTCATCAGATTACGATGACTGGGATACGATTATCGCTGCCGTAAGGTAATAGCCTACAGCAAGCGGCGTGAATTGTGGCTATCATAAAAGGCAGAATTGATCTGTTTCAATAGTTTCTCTTTTGATTTGTTGGCTTTCTCGTCCACATAGTTCTTCGCTTCCAGCGATCCCCGAAGAAGCTCTAGCTCTGCCAGGTCAAGGGCTTTTAATCCCTTTTTGGAAACGATTTCTAAGAGTCTATTAAGTTCAGCCTCACTGTTCTCATTGTCGCCGGAAAGCACAGGGATCTTTACCGTTTGTTGCATTTATAAAAATGTCTGTGCACTGGACCAACGATAATTTGCCGGCTACCCAATGCTTTCTGATATTGTCCTAACTGAGCGGATGGCCGGGGTAAACCTCAGATGAAGACCGCAGCAAGAACAATGAGTCCTATCAGTCTTCAGATAATATTCGCACCTTCTGCAGTACCTGAAGCCTTTTTCATAGGGCCTAATTACTCTGTGTGCAGCCAAGGAGGACTCTATAAGTTGCAGGCATGTATTCTTGCAGGTCAACGATTCAACAACTTATTGATGATTTATAACAGAACCAGCACCTTGGGGGGAGGGGGTTCATGTGAAGGGTGTTGGGCTCCGTCGTTATGTCCCGCTAGAGCAATACAGTATTAAGAAGAGGAAATCCACAGCCTGTCATGCCATACAGGGACACGGATGACGGCCACAGGATTGCCCTGACAGAGGACATCATGGGGCATGTCAAGGATGTTTTTGAGAAGGGCTTCCAGCTTGAGGCAATATTGCTTATCCACGAATACTTGGAGCTGCAGTTGAATCACTTATACGGTCAAGTGAATCCTTCTGATCCTCGCACAGTTCACAGGAAATTCAAGAATTCGATTGACATGATTGCATCCGCAAAAATATTGTCTGACGATGACTATGCCACGTTGAATGAATTCAACAGGTTGCGCAACGTAAACGCCAACCTTATCCTAAACTTTTCGTTGACATTAAAGGGGGCAAAGAAGGGGGACATGATAAAAACCATGAACCTCGGCTACGAATCAGAGCGGATAATTGCACGGCTCTTTAACGAAGTCGAGACCAGAAAGTCGCATAAGAAACAGAGAAAAAAGGGTTAGTGGCTGTGCCCGCAGCCGCAGCCACCCGACATTTCGCCATGTCCATGAGACGATGAACATGAAGGGCACTTTTGGGATTCGTTCTCGGACATGAACATGACTCCGCACGAAACACACTTTTGCTTTTGTAGTCCTTGCATGGAAAGTCGGTAAATTCGTACCTTATTAATAGATTAGACATGGAATCGATTATCGACAAAGGCTACGCCCAGCCTGAGTATCGTAGGTGCATTATCCGATAACAGTATGTCGTGAAGCATTATATTTGCAAGATAGCTGATATCATGTGCGAATTGGCAGACCAACTCCGACACATTCGAAAAAAGAGGCTAAGAGATCTGAGCTACATGATACGCAAGACTGAGCTTCGGATGCGCAACAAAAAGGCCAAAAGGGATATTCCCAGGCTTGAGGCCAAGCTACATTTTCTCAGAAACTCGTACGACCAAACACTGAGAGGCAACATTCCAGGTGTAGTAAGAAAGCCAGTTTTACCGAAGGTATGTATAATATGCAATGGGAAGCTTGGAAAGGGATATCATATCTGCAAGCCACCACAGTTGCCTAGGAAGGAAGGTCAGCTGAAGAAAGACACGACGAAGGCGCCCACTGTCCAATCAGTGATTTGATAATTTGTTTGCCGTTGCAAGAAATTTGATAAAAGCGGATGCAAGATTGCGGCGATCAGCCTCTTCCATGTCGGCTATCTGGCCGTCATTCATGTGAAAGCATCTTCGCAGTATGGTTGATACCATTTTGTCAGTGTCTTCAAAATATTTCCTTGTAGACTTTGCGTTAAGTGCATCAAGCTTTCTGTTTCTCTCCTCGTTCATCCTCATTACAGTCTTGAGTTCGTCGTTTGTGAGAGCATCATAGATAGTATATTCTCGGCCTTTGTGATGGAATATGACATGCTCCACAGTACCGCTTCTATCAAATTGTCTGCTTATTATTCTTCGTCAACAATTCTCTCAGGCATCTTGTTGACCAAAACGAATCGAACTGGCTACGACTCCTACTACAAATCCACCCAGTGCGCCAGAAGCGGCAGCGACAAGTGTAGGGGCGCAGGCTGGAACTACAAGTCCGAATAATACAACGTAACCAAAAACGAACCTGGACAGCCTAAATGTTATAATCATCCAAGGGAATGAACCAAGGTGGCAGATAGTCGAAAGCGGTCTATAACTAAGATGCTTACATATCGGGCAATATTGACAGCATTGATAGCTGTTATATCCTGGGTTTTTACTGGAAATCTTGGCCAGACTACGGTGATTACTATTGTGTTCAGTGTATCCGCAACGGTAATCTACTATGTCCATGAGAGAGTGTGGAATAATATTCGGTGGGGGCTACGGAGCTGACACACCCTCTATGTCTGTGAGGCTTCAGTCGAATGTGAGTGAACATTTCTCAATGCCTCATGTACCTTATCTCTGAAGAGTGTGAGGCCGATTCTGGTGGAATAGGGCTGGCCTCTGGCAAATGACTGGGCAACATTGCTGATAAAATCAGCTCCAACTTTGGGAGGCATGGGCGGCTCGAATGGATCAACATAGACTTCAACTATGGTAGGTTTTTTCTCAGCCATCGCCTGGCTCATCACTGTACGCAGTTCTCCAGGTTCTCTTATAGAGTATCCAACTCCACCGCATGCGCGAGCAAACGCTGCAAAGTCGATCGGTGAGAATTCGACAGCATACTCTGGATTTCCAAGAAACGCCATCTGCTCCCACCTGATCATTCCAAGGCTGTTGTTCTTGATAACTACCACCTTTATTGGTAGCTGGTACTGGACCGCAGTAGCAAATTCTCCCATCAGCATATTCAATCCCCCGTCGCCGACAAACGCTATGCACTGCCTATCAGGAAATGCTATTTGCGCCGCTATGGCGTAGGGCAGGCCATTTGCCATGCTTGCCAACGTGCCGGATAAAGAAAACTTCATGCCCTGCCTGATCATGATGTGTTGAGCCGCCCAGACTGTAATAGTCCCAGAGTCCACCGAAACTATGGCATTGTCTTGAAGCTCGTCAGATACAGCAGATGCGGCTACTTGAGGCTTTAATGGCTTGTCGGGGCGCGTGCTGCGCTCCCTAAGTAGACCAAACCAATCCTTCATGGCGTCCTGCTTTGACTTCAAGAAATCAGAACCGGCCGATTCGCGCTTTTTCAATAGCGGTAGCAGGGCTGCTAGAGTTAGGCGAGAATCACCTACAAGACCAACCTCTACCGGGTATCGGAGCCCTATCTTCTCTGGCTTTACATCGATCTGGACGCCGCGCGCCTTGCCCGGCTTTGGCAGGTACTCGATATATGGAAAGGATGTGCCAACCATCAGTAGAGTGTCGGCTTCAGACATGGCGTCGGTGGCGGGCTCCGTCCCTAGCATTCCCAGGCCCCCAATGCAATAAGGATGGTCATCTGGCACTACTGCCTTTCCAAGCAATGCCTTTATGATCGGGCACTGAAGAGCTTGCGCGACCGAGATCACTTCGTTAGTAGCACCAAGCGCGCCCTGTCCGACCAACATGACAATCCTGCATCCGGAGTTGAGCAAAGCAGCAGCTTCTTGCAGCGCCGATGAAGGAGGCAAACTTCCGCTGGTACGCTCATCAGAAGTATGGCCTGCAACCTTGTGCCGCGAGTACTTGCCATGCAACTTTGCCTCCTGCACATCTATTGGAATAGTGACGTGGCTCACCCCCTTCTTAGTAAGCGCAGAACGGCAAGCGATATCAACCGTCATTTCGGCATGCTCTGGCCTGTTTATTATCGAGTTGTAGACAGAGACGTCAGAAAATAGTCTTGCCAGGTTCACGTCTTGCTGGTAGTCTGAATTCATCAAGTCAGAATACGTGCTTCCGGTTATCGCCAGAACGGCAGTATTGTCCATCTTGGCGTCGTATAGGCCATTCAAAAGATGAATCGCGCCCGGGCCAGACGTGGCAACACACACTCCTAGTTTGCCAGTATACTTTGCATAAGCGGTAGCCATAAACGCCGCAGATTCTTCGTGCCGGACTAGAACGAATTTTATCCTGTCCTTTCTCGTTCGCAGGGCTTCGATGAAACCGTTAATCCCGTCCCCGGGGAGGCCAAAAACTACCTCCACTCCCCAGTCCAGCAGCGCTTCTGCCACGATATCTGCCACTCTCAAATTGTCATACTGGCTCATGCTATTCAGTCAATTTCATCGGATATCAGCGTATAGGTGCTCGGATTGCCGTTAGTATGCAGTAGCCTTTTTGAATTCCTTCTTTACCTTATCGACGACAATATCCGCCGCGGACGTGCCTAGCAAGAATCTAAGTCTACCTTCTAGCTTGTCAGGGAACATGACCATCGCGTTTCTGTCCATTCCAAAATCCTTCAAGAGTATTGAAAATATTAATTCAGCAACTCCCGGACCAAGCGCCGAATTTAGCCCATTCTGTATGATTTCAATGCACCGCTCGCGGGTCCATCTTTTCAACTGTCCGCCTCGGTGGGCAGTGTTTTGGTGGGAATTAAGCAGCATGATGATGTACTTGAGGGGCATCCTGTCAAACTTTTCAGTCGTATAGCAGCACATCGCTTCAAACTCTCCAGAATATTCGTCGGCAACCAGCTCTTCATAGTCTACTAGGCGCTGCTGATACATCTCTGATGCAAAAAAAGAGTCGGCTGGCATGCCAATTCCAACAAAGCCCTTGATGTTCTCCTTTCCACGCTTCTTTTCTGCGGCTGCAAAAATCTTGGACCACTGTTCACTTAATAGGTGTCCCCTAACATTAGGGGAATAGAAAACGTCCTTGTTGACTATTGTCAGGGCTCCCGATTCAATGTCGTCCTCCACTGGAAAACCAAGACGGGAAAAATGCTGCACCGTGGCCGTCTCATTCTGCTCAGCAACATAGACTACTGCGTACCCTCTAGAGATGTAGCGGGTTACTTGGCTGAATATTTGAGGTTGCCAGTAGTCCTTTTCGGGCGCATCGGTGTCAAATACATAGATCGAATGGGTGTGCCCCAATATCGCAGAAAAGTTCTAAAAAGATATAAAAACGTATTTTTCAGTCGATTCAATTTGCGAAAGGCTGCCTGCCTCCCGAAATTTGGAGGCGGTTAGGCCTTTATCCAATTCTTTTTATCAGGTAAGATAGACCGACCCGGGTTCCCAACCGTTCGTCTTCTTCCACACCGAGGAAACTGACGCCAAACTCGCGTGGCAACCTGATGCCACGAATGTTTCGCAGTGAAAGCATATCCAGGAGCGAGTCCGTCCCCGATGAAGCTGGAATGGGCAGATAGTGCTTAAAGTCCTGAATGATTGGCTCAAGGGCATCTTCAGACGACCAGTTTGTGACCCAGCGACCGATTGCAACGTCCGGAGTAACCATCCTTAACTCATCGTGGAAAGGAGTTGGGTCGTCGAGGCGGAATAGAGTATTGGTTACGGCGACATCAGATCTCCCATGAAGCATGTTTGCAAAGGAATACCTCATGTCAATTTCGCCGTCTTCGTAGTTAAAGTAGAAAAGCTGCGATCGCGGAGAAACCGCCGAATCCGAAACCAGCATCCCTTCCCAGACACCTGTTAGCTCGCGTTCTGTGGGGACATGGCTAAGCTCTTTGCTGTTGAACAATGCAAGTAGATCCTGCTCTGTCATGAAATCCACGTCATAAACCCTTGACATGCTAAAATTGAACAATTCCCGGCCCATTCCAAAACTACCCAAGAATGCCTTTCCAATTATGGTATTTTCGTCAACCATCTTTAGCAAGTCATAGGCAGTCGAGTAAGGCGGATCTCGGTATTCAAGATGAATAACAGTGCCGTAGCCCGGCAGCTCCTTTTCTTTGGCGATACTGCGCGCATCCACAAGCTGAGGCTCAAATGGATGGGTAATCCCGTCCATCGAGCCAGAGTCCCCGCTGACCTGGAACCTCTTGTAAAAGCCCCCAAAGTAACGCAACCCCATCGTCATGAGGTCATTGTCCCTTCCGTAGAAACCCTTCCAGAAGAGGTTGTTGTAGATCCTTAGCGTCTTGGGATCAAACTTCCAGTTCAGTCCCACTACGAGCTTTTCCTCAGTAGAGTTTGCTAGTTTCGGAAAGAGATCCTTTCTGTGGTCCGTGATGGCAAACATTTCTCCTATTCTCTCTGCGCCGCAGAACCTTGGCTGGGAAATATCACAGGTGCTTCCAACTGAATTGACAGCCGGACTGAAATTCCAATTCTTTGCTATCTTGTCGGCTGTTATAGTTGCAAGGGCCATTATTGTCAGCTGAGGATTTACGCCAAGGGCTGTGGGAAAGACGCTTGCATCGCAAACGTAAAGGTTGTCAAACCCATAGACCTTGCAGTCAGAATTCACTACACAGGATTTACTGTCGTTGCCCATCCTGTTGCCTCCCTGCGGATGGGCAGAGCCCAGCATCAGTCCATCGGGGTTATCCCTGACGGCGTCCTTTAACGCGGGGATGTCTGCCTTGCTTCTTACCTCTGGCATATCTCTGTGAGGTGAAATGAGAGAAGTCGCGCCAACACTGAACCACATCCTTGCAAGGATCCCTATTCCTCTTGCCATATCGTCGATGGTTTGAGGCGAGAGGTTGTATACGACCTTGGGGTTGCCGCTGTACGACATAAGCACCGTGCCTGTCGGCTCATCGCGGGTCATGATTCCTGCCATTGTAGAGTAGGCATAGTTTTCCATCATTTTCCTGTGGTCTATTCCCATACTCGGGATGGCAAGGGCCATCTGGAATACCGGCAGAAATATACTCTCTATCAGAAAGCCTCCCTTTTCAATCCCGTTGGTGACCCCAAATTCATGGCAGGTATAAGACATCGGAATGCCCCTGTTGCCATGGATTAGCTCGTCGAATACCCCCATGACAAATGGAGCCGGGTGAAGCGCCAGGCCCTTGCCGACATTCTTTCCCCCTATCCTGGACTTTTGCAGAAGGTTAGAAGAAGCAATCGCTCCTGCAGAAACAATTACAACCTTGGCATTGACGCGGATCCTAAATTTTTCGTTTCCAGCTGCATCTACGAATGTCCCATCGACGCCCGAAGCCTTGTTATTCTCATAGGTTATCCTGTCCGCGCGACAGTTGCAGTATGCGGAATAGTCAAGAGACGGGTCTGACAGGGCATCGTGGATGTAAGTCACAAGCATGCTCTGCTTTGTGTCGTAGTGGCATCCAAGGTGGCAAAAGCCGCATTTTACGCAGGAGCTAAGTGATGAGTCTGTGAATGACTGCCCGCAGTTTCTGTGGTTCTTGTAGTGCAAGATGGGCTTTCCTTCAAGCTTAAATTCTTCACAAGCATGCATGAGCTTTCTTGCATTTTGATTAAGCTCGTCCTCCGTGACTTCCGTAACATGGATGACCTTGGAGACCTCGTCGTTTGCCTTTTCCCATTCATCCTTTGCTATTGAAACGCCTAGGTCCTGCCACTGTTTGACGACTAACTCTGGGATCCTAAAGCAAACTGCGTCGTTTATCACCGTCGAGCCGCCAAGGCATGAGCCCTGTGCAATCGCGATGCGCAGATTGGAGGTAAAATTGGCGCCGGCATTCTTCCACAAGAGTGGGATCATGTCTGCTTCCCTCTGGTTCATGGATTCGCCGTCGTAGTATCCTCCTCTCTCAAGCATGACGACAGACTTGCCTGCCTTCGCCAGCTTTGCTGCGAGCACCGCACCTGCCGCCCCCGAGCCGATAACGCAGACATCAACATTTCTAACAATGTCCGACGTCACTACATTATACTCCTCAGTGCGCTTCCCAATATTTTCAGTTCCATAAATCGAATTTGTCATTTCTTTCGCGCCTCCCATGCTAGCTCATGATTGTGCATGATCTCCTTTGGACGGGCAGGTACCTGGGGGCCGTCATATCTGATCTCATTCCACGAATTTTCACGCGTATATACAACCCATGCGTTCAATGACCTGTTCAGCAAAGCAAAGACTCTTGCAAAATCGTTGTTACTGACTGCTGCGACATCGCCGATGCTGGCAAATGCTGCGAGTGTTCTATCCATATTGCGCAGATACGGATCATCGGGAGGACCAGAATCTTTTTCAAACGAACCTATCTCGATTTCAATTAGGCCAGATTTCTTGCCGGGTTTGAAGTCTTTTTCTGGCTCAAACCTAGCTATTGCCTCGCCTTTTGAATTTCTGACTACAAAGTAAAGGTCGACATCGCCCTCTAAAAGTCCCTCGCCAAATTCAGCAGATGAAAAAGAAATCTCAAAGGTCCCGTCAGGTCCTGTCCACCCAGACCCTAGCAGGTCATCGTTATGATCCTCGAACAGCCCCTGGTCGCTGTCGAGTGCGAAAACCTTTACGTTGTCTACAGGCTTGCCGGCTGCATCCGTTACGATCCCTCTGACGGTAAATTCTCCCACAGGTTTTGGACTAGGTTTGTATTATAAATTAATTCTGGTTGTAACTAACGTTTAAGAACATTCCTTCGCACTATTTTTCTACAAGGTGAGAATTAAAAGTCAACGGGACCGTATCGCTCAATTCACTCAAAGTATTGCTCTAGACTTTGTCAAGCTGAGTTTGTTATTGATATGACGATCATGCTTCGAAAAACCGCCTCATGGACCGCATTGAAAGCTATGTTTATCTGCAATGGATTCCTAATTGATTCTAGGCATGACTTCTGAAGGTCTGCAGTTACGGATTAATGGAGTGCTTCACGATATTGACTCAGATGCTGCGAACACCTCAATCTCTGTCCATTGCGAAGGGTTTCATCTGTTGATCGACGCTGGTAGAGGCGTAAGCAAAAGTCTTCAACAAGGTTCTGCGTCTGGTGGGCCAGCTAGGCCTGATGCAATATTAATTACGAATGCGCGGAGGCAGCACATCAGTGAGCTCCCCAATCTGGCAAAAGAGGAGACAAAGATCTATTGCACAGCGGAATGCAGCCAGAAAATTGCAAACGATTTTCCGTCATTAGCAAAATTCTCCAGTCCGATTACCCCCGGGACTGCATTCAAGCTAGGGCCATTCCTGGTAACGCCCGTTGCAGCTGATAATGCGGGAGATCAACCCGGGCTGCCGGGATCAGTAGTCTTTGTGATACAAGCAGACGACAAGAAAATAGTTGCGGCTTGGGATTTTCTCAGCCTGCCGGGGGCAAATGAAAATATCTTCTGGAATCCTGATGTCCTAGTTCTTGGGGCCGAGACATACAATGATCACCCATCGACAGGCATGATCTCTATTTCTGAGGGATACAATATTGTTAGGAGATGGAATGCCAAGAACTGCTATATCCTTCATTATAGCGGCGAGAAGGACAGAGAAGATGCAAGGAACCAATGGCATAGGGGACCAACGGGGCCACTATCACCTGACGCGCTGCAGGCAGTAATTGACGAACGACTGCGGGTATCGGGCGGTGAAGGCAAGTTCACTATCACGGTAGCAAAGGAAGGGATGACATGGTCTCCACCGGCAGTACAGGAAGATCAGGGCGCGATCGGCCGGAGGATTGAAGTTGACGCGCTAAACAGGCATTCATTTGCCATCGAGAAAACCGATACGGGCAAGGTAATCGTATCAATCGAAGACAGCATCTCTCAGCTGATGAATGAATTTGTCGACCCATCGTCAGACGGAAAGTCGCTTCATGCCAAGGCGATCAAGAGCATGCTTCTGAAAGGTCCTGATCTAGAGCTCACGGTTTCAGATGGCAGCGTAAGGATCAACATAACCAAAGGCAAAAAAGCCATGTTTTCCGATAACCTGGGAGTTAGCGAGAAAGATTCGAAGCGGTTAAAGAAATATCTTGATGAGAATTTTGTCAAAGTCCAGCCTATGCATGATAGGTCGACCGCAGCCTAGCTCATGAAGATCCAATCTTTGCTCGCATCGGGTCGCATTTACCGATGAATTCGTCATGCACACGTCCATTGCTTATTACAATGCCTTTTTCGTGGCTTGACGCCGCAGTGCTATAGACAATCTCGCCGCCAAACATGTCTGTCATTCTGCCTCCAGATTCGGTGACAAGGCAGCACGACGCACAAGTGTCCCATTGCTTCATTTTTGCGTTTGCAGCGAAATAGAGCTCGGCGTCGCCGGCGCATACTCTCAACGCCTTTAGCGAACTGCCAAGTCTGGAGTAGCCTGAAAGTTTCAGTGAGTCGATAAAGCTCAATTCTTCCGCAGATACGTGCGAACGGCTTATCACGGCCCGTGATCTGTTCAATGTTTCAATATCGCTTACATGAAGTCTTGTCCATCCTTTGCCGTCATGTTTGAATGCGCCCTTTCCATCCTGGGCAAGGTAGACAGAATCTGCAAGTGGGTGCCCGATAAGTCCGATTATCGGCTTGCCGCTTTCGACAAGGGCGATCATGATAGTGAATTCTCCATTCCTGTCGACAAACTCGCGCGTGCCATCCAGCGGGTCGACAAGCCAGAACCTTGTCTTTGCGTTTCCTATTTGCTGCTCTCCTTCTTCCGAGACGATTGTAGTGTCTGATTCCGACAGAATGCCGGTAATTATCCTGTGACTCTCGATGTCTGCTAGCGTAACGGGTGACTTGTCTTCTTTCACCGATGCCTTGAAGTCATCGTTGTAAATCTCTAAAACCCTATTTGCTGCTTCCTTGATAGCACGAAATGCCAGTGCCGTCTCGGAAAGTAAGTCGCTGAACGGAAATTGCATCTGCCGGATGTTATTCAAAGGGTAATTAAATTGCACAGCCTGACTTTTCGGGATCTAGAAATCCACCGAATGGTTGCAAAGGTTTATCCATTTAGCGACTCTACATTTCCGGAACGGACACAGAATGCTAAAGCGCAAATTCGGCTGGACAGGAATAGAGGTCCCCGTACTTGGTCAAGGTACGTGGATGATGGAGGGCAAACGCAGTACAGACAATGAGGCAATTCAAGCGCTAAAGCTTGGCCTTGATCTTGGAATGACTCACATTGATACTGCAGAGATGTATGGCAACGGGCACGTGGAAGAAATTGTGGCTACGGCAATCAAAGGCAGGCGCGACGAGGTTTTTCTTGTAAGCAAGGTTCTGCCTTCAAATGCTTCCTTTCAAGGGACACTCGATGCATGCAGGCGCAGCCTCCACAGACTCGAAACTGAGTGGTTGGATCTGTACTTGTTGCATTGGCCTAGCAGCTACCCGATAGGAGAGACAATGCGCGCCATGGAAAAGCTAGTCGATGATGGCATGATACGGTACATTGGTGTCAGCAATTTTGACCTGGAGGAGCTGCAGGAAGCAGAGCAAGCGCTGTCCAAGCACAGAATCTCTTGCAACCAAGTGCTCTACTATCTTGGAAACCGGGGAGTTGAGCAGCGTCTTCTGCCTTATTGTGCCAAACAAGGCATCGCACTTGTAGGCTACTCTCCGTTTGGCCACGCGGGTTTTCCATCCTTGCAAAGTAAGGAAGGGCAGGTGCTAGCTGAAATTGGAGCGCAGTATGGGCGAACACCGAGGCAGGTTGCGCTTAACTTTCTAACCCGACATCCAAACACTTTTTCTATTCCAAAAGCGCGACGGATAGATCATGTGAGAGAAAACAGCGCTGGAGTCGGCTGGGAACTAAGTGCGAATGACGTTGCGGCAGTAGAACAAGCATTCCCCTTACCAGCTGATGATGCACGTCTAGAGATGATCTAGCAAACATGCGAAAATCAAACACGGGCGAAACGGCAAAATACTTATCCAACACACTACCAAGTCTGACGGACATGCCGCAGAAAAAGCGGGCTTCAACAGAAACGCAGAGCTTTGGCGTGTCAAAAAGGGAAAGCCACGATTCATCAAGATTCTACAGTCGCAAACTTTACAGAGAATCGAATGGCGATGGTCCTAAAAATTTTGATGCGAAGGAGAATGTGGTGCCATCCGAATACTTGGACAAGGTCTTTCGCAAAAGCAGCGAAAGGATGGATGAGCTGCCGGATTCCAGCGTCCATCTCATGGTCACGTCGCCTCCGTACAACGTTGGAAAGGATTACGACCTGGACCTATCGTTGGCGGACTATCGCACGTTACTCCGGAGTGTGTTTAATGAAACCTATCGAGTTCTTGTAAATGGCGGCCGAGTCTGCATTAATGTCGCAAACCTTGGAAGAAAGCCGTACATTCCACTGCACAGCTATGTAATCGAAGAAATGTCAGAGCTTGGATTTCTAATGCGCGGAGAAATAATTTGGAACAAATCCGCAAGCTCAGGGACATCGACTGCATGGGGTAGCTGGAAGTCTGCCACCAACCCGACTTTGAGGGACACACACGAATACATCTTGGTCTTCTCAAAGGGCAGCTATTCACGAGGCCCAAAAGGCAAAGAGGATACGATTAGTAAAGATGATTTCCTAACCTGTACCAAGAGTGTATGGGAGTTCCCGGCAGAATCAGCTAGGCGAGTAGCGCATCCCGCACCATTTCCTGTAGAGCTGCCGCGCCGCTGTATTCAACTCTACAGTTTCAAAGGCGATATAGTCTTGGATCCTTTTTGCGGGGTTGGCTCAACATGTGTAGCCGCTCTGGAAGATGCGAGACATTTTGTGGGCTATGAAGTCAGTGCCGAATATGTCGCTACAGGAAACAAGCGAATCCATGACTTTGACAAACATCGCATTTAGCTACTGGCAATAAGAATTGCGAAATTCAATTATTTCCGAAAGCATGAAGGATTAGCGGGATAGACACCGGCGGACATTGCTGGCATCAAGATTGAGGGTCAAAACAAGTGGATTACAGTGATTCAAAATGCCAGCAAATTAAGAAACTAACTTGTTGTTGGATTGCGTACCAGAGTATAATATCCGCCGCCTTCGTTAAGGCCTTGGGGTTGAACATCCTCTATAACAAAGCCATCGCTCATAACATCAGATAGGCTCTGGGCACAGTCCGAGCCCGCAGTAATAACAGGCGCACCTTCACTACTGGAAGTAGCCCCAACGATAAGTGGCGGGTTTGGTGGATTATTGTTGTACTGCGGATAGCATATTAAGAGCACGACATCCGTTGTCGTCGAACTAGTCGCACGTGGTTGTAGAAAGATTGTGATGCTGATTATCAGAATTACAGCTAGCGCAGAGACCCCTAAGATGGTCACGACTTTAGTCGTTAGCGTATGGAATAATTCTGATGAGATGTTGCATATAAGAAATGTTATTCACATGGTTTGCGGCGCAGCTGAAGACAGTTAACACCAAGATCTTTTGAACGCGGCCGACGATAAGTTAACAGTACCTGTCCAAAGGTACTGTTAACTTAACGTCGGTCACCTTCGAAAATTCTGCCTGTTAACTCGCGTCGGCTATTCAAAATCAGGTGCTGTTACATTGGCGGGTGTTGGCATGAGTGTTACAGTTCGGGTGCTGGAACTCAGACAGGAAAGTAAGTTTCGATAAATCCATCGTATTTTCTGGTCGATGCGCCAGCATACGGTCTGTCTCTATGACACTCAAT